>Ga0210394_10000090_pt1 | contig 221823 bp, 217 predicted proteins | sample IncBWC12MmetaG_FD_160121 | JGI IMG/M metagenome (GOLD analysis project Ga0210394, IMG submission 160121) | Forest soil microbial communities from Barre Woods Harvard Forest LTER site, Petersham, Massachusetts, United States - Inc-BW-C-12-M | ecosystem: Environmental > Terrestrial > Soil >... | reverse complement strand
CTCGGCGAGGCGCGTGCTGGCGTTGCTCGTGGTTGTTTGCAATTCGCGTGGCCTTCTGCTACAAAAATAGGTTGCCGCTGCCTCAGGGAACGGCCATGCAGGTTGCGGCAACAACCGCGACGGCCCTTTGTAATTTTTCGGGGATTGCGGTTCAGCCCCGGAAGTGCTGCACAGCGTGGGCGACTAGCTCAGTGGTTAGAGCGCTCCCCTCACACGGGAGAGGTCCAAGGTTCAAGTCCTTGGTCGCCCACCACTCATCCCACCATACAGTTCTACCACCAATCCTTAGCTGATGCGAAAAGCGGAAGAGACAGCTGTGTTCAAAAAGTTTTGGGGTTGCGGCGCCGTGATAGGCTTTGGGTGAGTCTGGCAAGTGCGACCGGAACGGGCTGAGGGCATCGAAGGTGATTCGCGCGGCGGCTATTGAGATGCGCGACCAGCAACGAGAATGCAAGCGATATAAGTTCTGACGGAATCTGATGATTCTGGCATGGGCCGGATTATTTCCGGTGATGTATGTCATCGGTTTCCTCGCCGCTCGAATTTTCAAAGTTCCCGCCCCTTTTAACGTCGCGATAGCCGCGTGGGCTCTTTTTATACTTTCAGCCTTTGCTGAAGTAACATACTTCCGATGTCCTCGATGCGGCCAGTCGTTTGCCGCGACGTGGTGGTACCGTTTGGGCCCATTGGTACGGAAAGGCGCGCACTGTGGACTGCGCAGGTATTCCGACGGGGAGGCTGCTCAGTAACGCTCCGTCTTGTTGATTTGATTGGTGCGCTTCACGCTATGACTCTGCGCGAGCTGTCGTGGCCCTGTGGCGGAATGCTACTCTGAGCGTTTCAGAAGTACAATTCAGTCGCTTGGGGAGCGTGCGATGAACAGCGCTTTGCGATTTATACAGGTGTTTGCGTTGGGCACTTGGGTGGGATCGATCATTTATTTGAGTTTTGTAGTGGCGCCGGGGGCGTTTGGCGTTTTGCAGAGCCGGGATCAGGCTGGGTTGATGGTGGGGTATTCGCTCACGCGTTTGCACTACCTGGGCATGGTTGCGGCGGTGCTGTATCTGGTGGCGGGCGTGGTGCTGGCGCAGTCGGTCAAGGGATTCGTGCAGCCGACGATGCTGGGCGTTATCTTGATGTTGCTGCTGACGATAGTATCGCAGACGCGGGTGACGCCGCGGCTGGCGGAATTGCGAACCGCGATGGTTTCGGTGGACGCCACGCCGAAGGAGAATCCGTTGCGCGTGGAGTTTGAGCGATTGCATCAGACGTCGGTGCGAATTGAGGTGGTGGTGTTGCTGCTGGGGATTGCGGCGTTGTTTCTGACCGTGCGGAACGCGGCGAAGTAGCGATCTCGGCAACAGAGATCCTGCGCTAGGCTCAGGATGACGGCGCGCAACAGGCGCGCGCTGCGCGGCGCGCCGAAGTAGCGCGGCGTGGTGACGTGCTCTTGGTAGCGCCGACGTCCCGGCGGCTCTTCTTGGGTTTGCTGCGGGATTGAACTGCGCGGTCATTTATTGTTGCTCACCTGAACGATTTGCCCGCGCGCCTGAAACCACGCTAAGCCCATTCGAGCACCGCTGCCGGCCGGACGCCGGCGCTACGCAAGGCGGAGCAAACAGTCCTGCATGTCAGGGCGTGTGTGGGGGCGGGTCTAAGACCCGCCCCTAGGGAAGCTACTTGCGTCGCGAGGTTTTCTTCTTTGCGGAGTGCTTCTTTGCGGCCGACTTCTTGGTTGATTTCGTCGCGGGCTTGGCGCGCGTCTTCGCTTTGGTGCTCTTCAAGATCTTGCGCGTTTTGCCGTAGTGCTCTACGGCGCGCCACATGTACCAGCTGGCGACGGTGCGGTAGGGGCGCCAGCGTTCGCCGAAGGCGGCGAGTTCGCGCGGCTTGGGGATTTCTTTTTTGCCGTAGGTGAGCGCGAAACCTTTTTGCACGCCGTAATCGTGGATGGGCAGCACGTCGGGGCGGCCCAGGCGGAAGATCAAGAACATTTCGACGGTCCATGCGCCGATGCCGCGGACGGAGATGAGGCGCTCGACCAGTTCCTCGTCGGACAATTGCCCGGCGGCTTCGAGCGTGGGCACCACGCCTTCGATCGTTTTCTGCGCGAGGTCTTTCATCGCGGCGGCTTTGGCCCCTGAGAGTCCCGCCTCGCGCAGCTTCCGATTCGAGACCGCGAGAATTTCCGCGGGCGTGGGGCACAGACCGTTCGCGCCCAGCGCCTTGATGCGCGCGAAAATCGTGGCGGCCGCTTTGCCGCTGATGCTTTGATACGTGATGGCTTCCAGCAGCGATTCATACACGCTGTCGCACTGGTCCAGCTGAAAACGAAACCCGCCGGTCTTGGCGATGATGCGCGCCATGCGCTTGTCCGTGCGCGTGATATGTTCGTGCGCTTTTACGTGATCGAAGGGAAGCGGAATATGTTCAGTCATGAGTATGCGCTTCCGCAGAATTTCCGCCGATTGCTTGTCCGAAGGCGAGCAAGTTGCCGTCCGGCGCCAGCACCAAGAGTTCGCGCTGGCCATACGGCTTGTTCGCCGGACCGTGGACATCGGCTTTCGGCAGGGTGTCGAGCTTGGGTTTCAGTTCCGCGTAGAGTTGATCAACGTCGCGAACGTCAATGTAATAAGCAAAGCGGCGGGTGCCGGGTGGCGCGGCGTTTTCGCCGGTCTGTTCCCAGATCCGAAAACCGGCGGTCTCGCGATGCACGTAGGCGTAATCGGAGTAGCGGAGAAGCGTTTCAAAACCCAATATGTCGGTGAAGAAATTCACGGCGCGATTGATGTCTTCGACGATCATGAACGGCGTAACCTGGATGAAATTCGACATGGTGGCGCTCCTGCCGGGAGATTAGCATAAGTCGCGGGCCCGAGTGTCGTCGCGACCAATTCAAACGCAGGGTGAATGCCAACGGCGCCAGCCCGCGTCGCGGGACCGCCGCTACAAATTCGACTGCAAATGGGCCGAGCGCGCAGGCAACGGTGGTGCTGCGCGCCTGTGTTAGTATCGTGGGCTCATGAAAACAGGAATAATTGGCTTGCCGCAAGTAGGGAAGACCAGCTTGTTTCGCATTCTCACCGGAGCGCGTGTCGAAGGACGTAGCACGCCCAATCAGGCGCACATCGGCGTCGCCAAGGTGCCGGACGCGCGCGTGTTGAAGCTGGCGGAAATATTCAAGCCGAAGAAAAATACGTTCGCGACGATCGAGTATGTGGACGTCGGCGGATTGCAGAAAGATCGCGAGAAAAATTCGGCATCGCTCGTGCCTCTGCGCGAGGCGGACGCGCTGGCGCAGGTGGTGCGGCTGTTTGAAAATCCCGCGGTGCCGCACGAAGGCGGGTCGCTCGATGCGCTGCGCGATATCGAGAGCGTCGAGATCGAATTGATGCTCTACGACCTGGAGCAAGCCTCCAAGCGGGTGGAGCGCCTGGAAAAAGACCTGAAAAAGAAGAAGGAAACAATCCTGGAAACGGAACTGGCGCTGCTGACGCGCTGCCGCTTGGCGCTGGAATCCGAAAAACCGCTGCGCGAGCTGGAATTCAAGCCGGAAGAACTAAAAATGCTAAGCAGCTTCGAATTTCTGACTCGCAAGCCAATGCTCTACGTGCTGAATCTGGGTGATGAAGAAGCGGCGGACATTGATCGCGTGATCGAAAAGCATCATCTGGAAAAACTCGGGGCCAAGCCGCAGACGGCGGTGGTGCCGTTCTGCGGAAAGATCGAAGCCGAACTCGCGGAATTGCCCGAAGCGGAAGCAAGGGAAATGATGAGCGCCTACGGGCTGAAGGAATCCGGCCGCGACCGGCTGATTCAGGCCAGTTACCAGTTGCTTGGGCTGATTTCATTTCTCACGGCCGGCGAGCCGGAGTGCCGCGCGTGGACCATCCGTCGCGGGATGAACGCGCAAGAAGCCGCCGGCGCGATTCACAGTGACATCGAGCGCGGATTCATCAAGGCCGAAGTAGTGAACTGGGAAAATTTGGTAAAGGCTGGCAGTTTTGCAGCAGCGCGCGAGAAAGCGCAGGTGAAGCTGGAAGGAAAAGAGTACATCGTGCAAGACGGCGACGTGATTTTGTTCCGGCATTCTGGATGAGGCTGTGGCGTGCGAACTGTGGATGCAGGTTTCGTAGCGGCGCACTTTAGTGCGCCATCGATGGAAGGCTTCCAATCGATGGCGGTCTGAAGACCGCCGCTACAAAAGCGATGACGTCTTCTGAAACAACGCGGATTTTGCTGGGACTGCTGCTAGGTGTGACGGCGGCGGGCGCGAACGTGCTGGGCGGTTCGTTGATTGCGCACGGGCAGTGGTCGCGGCGGTATTTGAAATATTTTATCGCGCTGGGCGCGGGATTCATGCTGGCGACGGCGCTGCTGGAGATGATTCCGGAATCGCTGAAGCTGCGCGGCGACCACGAATCATTTTTCTTCCGCGATACCAGTTCCGTTTTCCTGCTAGTGCTCGCCGGATATTTCCTGGTGCATTTTTTCGAGCACACGCTCGCGCCGCATTTTCATTTCGGCGAAGAAACCCACCACGAAGAGATTTCTCACGCGCACGCCAGCTACGCGGCGCTACTGGGCCTGGGAATTCACACGCTGTTCGACGGAGTGGCGATTGCGTCAGGCCTGCTCGTCTCGACTTCGCTTGGCGTGCTGATTTTCCTCGCGATCTTTCTGCACAAATTGCCGGAGGGTTTTACGGTGGCGTCTCTGATGCTCGCGAGCGGACAAAGCCGCCGCGCCGCGTTCGTTTCGTCGGTGATTTTGGGCGGGGCGACATTGCTCGGTATGGCGCTGATGTTCGCACTGCGCAGCACGGTGCAGGATGCCTTGCCGCTCTCGGCGGGAGTTACTCTGTACGTGGCGGCCTCCGACCTGATTCCCGAAGTGAACCGCGAGCCGGCGTTCGGGATGGCTGTGCTGGTGTTCCTTGGAGTAGCGATCATGCTGGGCCTGAAGGCGCTGTTTCACCTCTAGTTTCCAGTTGCGCACAGGACGGTCTAACTTATTGGAGACCAATGCGTAAGCCACGCACTTCCGCCCCCAACGCACCCACTGACCGAGGCAACTTTTTGCCTCCCGCCGGGTTCCATAGACAGAGGCCGGAGCGCACTCGTGGAACACACGCAAACCCTGCAACTTTATGGCAAGGCAGGTGTTAGATACAATGTGGAGGCCATGACCAGGTCTGACGTCCAATTGATGCTGGACGTGAAGGCAGGGGACGAAGCGTCCTTCAACCTCCTTCTCCAGAAATATCGCACGCCGCTGGTGAATTTTCTTTACCGCATGGTCCGCAATAGCGCGACGGCGGAAGACCTGGCGCAGGAAGTTTTTTTGCGCGTGTATCGCGCGCGGAAGCAATATTCTCCGAGCGCGAAATTCACCACCTGGCTGTTTCGCATCGCGACGAACCTGGCGCTGAATTCGTTGCGCGATAATCGCTATCACCAGATGGATGTGTCGATTGACGCACCGGTGGAAGAAGACGTCGCGCCGCTGCAATTGCCGGCGCGCGAATTGCGCATTGACGAAAAGATGATCGAACGCGACCGCTCGGAATTCATCCGCCGCGCGATTGAGGCGCTGCCGGAAAAACAGCGCGTCGCGGTGTTGCTGCATAAGTACGAAGAGATGGACTACGGCGAAATCGCCAAAATTTTGGAATGCTCGGAAAGCGCGTTGAAGTCGCTGCTATTTCGCGCTTACGAGACCTTGCGAGTGCAGCTGGCCCCACTTGTGTCCCAGCCAGTGGACCATCGCGCAGGGGAAGGACGGCCATCGTGAAGAAGTGCGAAGAAGTCTCCAAGCAACTGATCGCCTATCTGGATCGGCGGGCGAATTCGGCGGACCGGCACGAGGTGGAAGAGCACCTGGCCGCTTGCAGCGCGTGCCACCAGCGCGCGGAAGATTTCCGCAAGCTGTGGGGCGTGCTGGACGAAGTGCCGCTGGTCGAGCCTTCGCTCGGTTTCGATGCGCAGATTCGCGCGCGCATTGCCGCAGAGCCGCGGCGCGGCTGGCTCGGTTGGCTGGTGCCGCAGCCTCGGTTGGCATTCGCGATGACGCTGCTGCTGGCGCTGAGCGTGTGGATGGCGAATCTGCCGCGCGAAGGAAGCGCAGCGGGCACCGAGCAGCAGGATTTCGAAGCGATCAAGGATCTGGGCGTGCTCGAGAATTACGACGTGCTGAGCAAGTTCGATGCGTTGTCCGAAGTGCCGGTAGATGCGGCACCCGCGGACCAGCAAGCGCCGCCTGTGAATCCGGCGAACGATCAGCAGCCGGCAACCGAAGAGTAGTCCGGCGAGTTAGCTGAAGAATTGTCCGAAGAATTGGTCAAAGTAAGACGGTTGCACAACGGTGAAATGAAAATGCGTTCCCGCAGGAAATTCTACGCGCTGGCGATGGGGCTGCTTCTCGCGCCCTTGCTGTTGCTGAGCGCGCAACCTGCGTCGGCGCAGCGGTTTAACGGCGGACGCGGCATGTACGCGCCGCGGCAGTTCCGGCCGCAGCGCGTGCAAGCGGCGCATCCGCAGAATCACCAGCAATACCATACGCAGGGAGCCGGCGCGCGGCCCAATAGCAATCAGGGCGGCAATCGAGGCGGCAATCCGAGTGGGAATGCGAATCACCCGAACGCCGGTGCAGGCGGCGCTGGCGCGAACCAGGGCGGACAGCATCCCAACGGCAATAATTTTCGTCCGCCCGCCAATTCTAATGGCGCGCCGGGGCCGGGAGCGAACGCACCCGCGAATGGGCGCGGCGGCGTAAACGGACAGGGCACCGCGCGGTTACCGGGTCCATGGGCGCAACGGCTTGGGCAGATGTCTCCGCAGGAGCAGGAACGTTTCCTGCAGAACAACGAACGCTTCCGAAGTTTGCCTCCGGACCGGCAGCAGCAGATTCGCCAGAATCTGCAGCGGTACAACGGTCTTTCGCCCGCGGAGCGCGACCGCATGCAGCACAGCTATGACAATTGGGGGCACATGTCTCCCGAGCAGAGGCAGTACGTGCAGCACACGCTTTTGCCGAAATGGCAGCAGATGTCGCCGGACCGCAAGCAGGTGGTCACCGGGCGTCTGCACACGCTGCAGCAGATGAGTCCCGCGGACCGCCAGGCCGCGCTAAACGATCCGCGATTCATGCGCGGACTGAGCCCGGACGAGCAATCCGTGCTGCGCGGCCTCGATTCCGTGCGCAATCCTTCCAATCCGTAGCAGGCCGACGGGTTTTCAATCATCGCATTAATCATTTGACGAAAAATTTCATTCCCCATGCTTGCTTGAACGCAGCCGTGCATTCCTCCTGTGCTCGATTGCACTTACAAGAATGCAACAGCGGAAACACCGTCTGGGACGTGCCGCCTTACTCGTGGCCGTTTCGATCCTCCCGGTTATTTTCCGCGGAGGCTGTCGGCCCAAGGCACCAAAGACCCGAAACGAGGCATTGACCCTGATGCTCAAATACGGCGAGAAGGGAAAGTACGATGCTGCGACAAGGGTGGTGCAGGATTGGCTGAACGCACACCCCGAAGATGCTTCATGGGGCGGCGGGACACTCTACGACCAGATTGGGATTATTTATTTGGCCAGGGCGTCGCAAGAACCGGCACGAAAGGACGAGTGAGTACAACAAGCGATCGCGTCCGATAACAAAAACCTTTCGCTTAATCAACCTAAGGATATCGGCGTCGAATTGTTCGTCGTCGGGCGTGGATTTGAGGAGGCCGGAGACCTTTCCACCACAGCTAGCTGTTTGTACTACGGGCAAGCACTGAAGGCTTTTGCAGACTTGGAGCCTGTCATTCAGGGCGATCGCTATAATGCGTCCGGCACGGCTGTCCCGTTGGAGCCGTTGCGACGGGACACCGAAAGAGTGCGAGAAAGAGTTCAGACAAACCTCGCTAGAGCCGGGTGCAAGTGACCGAACCGGCCCGTAACTGAGTATCGCTACCCAAATCCAGCTGTAATCCTTTTACATTATTGTGTTGTTTTGGCCGATTCTTTAGATTGGGCCCGCATGGCAGTCACCGCGGCGCCCTGGCAGACGCCGGATGCAAGCCACCCAGTCGCATCAGAAGTTCACTCCGGCCGGTACCCCCATACCGGCCGGGTTCTTTTTTCGGCATCCGTTGACATCCTCCGTGCAGTCTCCGGATGCCCATCCCTCGGGCGGCAAGCCGAACGAAGCCGCTCAAGCACCGCAAACTCCCGCATAGACGGCCGCAGATGACGGTTTTCTCCGCTCTTTCACGCATAGCGTAGTGAATGTCTGCGGTCGGAAGGTGCGGCGAGCGGCGCGGGGACTGCGCGCCGTGCCTTCCAGACACCGCGGCGTCATGCGCTGGCAACGGGCGGCGACAGCGCTTTACGGGGAACTGGACGGCCACTGCGCACCTACCAAGGGCGGACCGCGAAAGCGGGAAAGGGGAGGAACGACATGCCAGGATATGAAACGCAACAAATGGGCGACGCGACGGAGATTTCGACGACTCCGGAGGCGGTGCCGGCTCCGTGGTTGCTGGTGGCTATTCCCGGTAGCCTGCTGGTGTTGATTGCGCTTTCGACGGGCTTCATCTACGGCGTGCTGGCCGCGGGTTTCGTTTACGGCGCGATGTATCTCTTGATGCACTCGAAACAAGCCACGCAATACCGCACGCCGGCGAAGTTTCGCGTCTCAAAGAACGGCATCGACGTAAACGGCAACACCATCCCCAAGGACGCCATTCATCGCGTCATCGTGCGCAACCATGTGCTGCAGGCTGCCGGCGACGTAATTATCGTCGCCAACCCTAACCCGAACAGCGGCCAGCAAAACGTGGTCGCCGGGATGAACTGGGCCGTCCAAAAACTCGGGCCCATCTCCTATCGCGTGGATGCCGAAGCCCGCGGCGTGCCGACCACACTTGCCGGCGGCTTGACGGAGCCAACCGCCGCCGCGATCATGAGTGACGTCAACAAGGCCCTGCAGCTATCCTGAGCGGGGCGCGGTTGACCTGAGCTTCGACGGCTCACAGCAAGCTGGGTTGCCGGGGGTTCCTAGTGCAGCCTCGCGAAATCGCCGCGCAGGTCTCTGAGAAGTTTTTTTGAACTGCGCCTCAGCACATCCCCGAACGGATCGAGCAGGGAAGCAGAGCGTGCGGCGCCTCGCTTAGAAAAACACTTCGCGACGATGTTAACCGTTACGAAACATTTTGGATTTTTTTCTGCAACGCAGCGACTAGCGCTATGAGTCTTTTCTTGCCCCGCCCCTAGTAATAGTGGTTTGCGCTGCAACGACCACAACAGACGTTCCGCGGCTCCGAATTTCCACAAATATTTTCCATTTCCAGAAGGATTCCGCTTGACATGTCTGCGAAGCTATCTACAATCAGGGCACAAAGTGGGAAGAAGTGGCGCAGAGTGGCAGAACTTGGTAGAGAGTCTAGGGCAGTGGCGATCCTAGAAGCAAGCGGCGGCGCACCCAGCGGCGAGTAGTGGCCAACCCAGAATCAAGCAGTGCCATAGCGGAACACGACGGCAGGGGCGAACCAGCGAGTGATTTTAATGACGCACACGCCGGGCGGACTGTTCGAGGGCTTTCATGCTGCGGGGCAACTATCTAGCGACGGTGGACGAGAAAGGCCGGCTGAAGATTCCCGCCGACTTTCTGGCCGACCTGCGCAAGAGCGGCACGAAGTTCTACGTCACCTCCACGAAGGGCGATCGCGCCACCATCTATCCCCTGAAAGCCTGGGAAGAAATCGAAAAGAAGCTGGCGAAGCTTTCTTCGCACAACGCGGCGAAACAAAAATTTCTGTCGCGGACGAATTATTACGGTCAAGTGGTCGAGGTGGATGGCTCGGGGCGCATTCTGATTCCACCCGTACTCAGAGAATCGGCTGAAATGAAAGGGGAAGTGGACGTTCAGGGGCAGTTGACGTACCTGGAAGTCTGGAATCACAGCCGGTTCCTGGATCAAATGAACCGTAATCCGATGACGGCGGAAGACGAAAAGGCACTGGACGATCTGGGCATTTAAGTTTTGACCGTACTGCATACGCCGGTTCTGTTGGCTGAGATTCTGGACTGGCTGCGAATCCGGCCCGAAGGGACGTATGCGGATGCGACGGTCGGCACGGGCGGTCACACGCTGGAGATCGCCAAGCGGCTGATTACGGGAAAGGTTTTGGGGTTGGATCGCGACCCGCGGGCGCTGGAAATCGCGCGGGAGCGGTTGGGGCCACACGAGCGGCAGGTGATTCTGGTGCACGCGGAATTTGCGAAGATCGGCGAGGTGGCGGCAGCGAATCAATTGCCGCCGTTCGACGGGGTTCTTGCCGATCTGGGGATTTCAAGCCTCGAGCTGGACAGCCCTGAACGCGGATTTTCCTTCCGCTGGGCCGGACCTCTCGACATGCGCATGAATCCCGATAGCCCGCTGACAGCGGACGAAATTGTGAATCAGTGGCCGGAGAAACAGCTGGCCGATCTCCTCTACAGCAATGCCGAGGAGAGAGATTCACGCAGAATCGCCAGGGCGGTCGTACGGGCGCGGCCGATACGCGACACCGAACACCTGGCAACGATTGTGGCAGGGGGACGAAAAGCAAGGGGAAGGCAGAGACTGCATCCCGCGACAAAAACGTTTCTGGCGCTGCGGACAGCGGTGAATCGAGAAGAGGAGGAACTCGGGCAGTTTCTTTCGCGTACCCCTGCCACTTTGAATCTGGGAGGACGGTTGATCGTCCTCAGTTATCACTCGTTGGAAGACCGCGTGGTGAAGCATGCCTTCCAGCGGCTTTCGCACGAGGGATTTCGCATACTCACCAAAAAAGTTATCCAGCCCGGCGACCCGGAAATCGCAAGTAATCCGCGGTCGCGCAGCGCGAAGATGCGCGTAATCGAGAGGGTGGCGACGGCGGAGACCCGCGTGGGCGGGGAACGCACGGCGCCGCACGTTTGCTGATGACCGAATATTACACAGTGAAGAGGATTGATAATTCGCGGCTGGTGCGTTCCATGGCGCCGGCGCGTTTGCAGGATTTCTGGCGGCGTGTGGCGGCGGGCGGCGCGATGGCGGCGTGCTTGCTCTTCTATGCCTGGCAGCATTTCGCGTGCATCCAGCTGCAATATGAGGTGGAGCATCTTTCCGCGTTGCGCGCGCAATCCGCGCAATTGAATCAGCAACTGCATGTGGAAGTCGCGACGCTGAAGGCGCCTGGCCGTGTGGACGGCATCGCGCGCAACGAATTGGGATTGACAGTTTCCGTGCCGGGCCAGGCCATGCCGGCGGACGGGCCGAGCGAAGCGGTGTTGGCTGAGGCGCGCGCGGTGGTCCAGCCGCAGCGGCCCTGAGCATCGGGCTGAAGGGTTTCTGGCGGCCCGCTTTAGGCGCTCATTCCGGCGAAGCGGCGTGAACGGTGGCCGGACAAAGTTTCTCGCAAGTTAGGGCGGAATCCATGGAGCAGCGCAGCCCGCGTCTCCGCTGGTTGGTGGTCTGGGTCGTGGCGGTGGTTTGGATGGTAGCGGTGCTGGCCCGCCTGAGTTATCTCCAGCTCTTCTGCTATAGCGAATACTTCGCAAAAGCCCAGCATCAGCAACAGCGCATATTTGAAATCAGTCCGATGCGCGGCGTGATCTACGACCGCAAGGGGCGGGAACTGGCCGTAAGCATTCCCATGGACTCGGTTTTCGCCGACCCCACCGATATCAGAGATCCCGAGCTGGTCGCGCGGCTGCTGTCGCGCGTCTTGGACGTTCCCGCCGAAGACCTGGAAACAAAAATCAATGAAGCCAGCAAGCCCGTGCGCCTGGCCAAGAAACTTTCGCCGGAAACCGTCGAGCGCATTGACGACATGAATTTGAAAGGCGTTTTCTTCGAGAAAGAAAACCGGCGCGTCTATCCCGAGCACGATTTGCTGGCGCATGTGCTGGGCTGGGTGGACACCGACGAAAAGGGCATGGGCGGCATCGAGCACCAGCTCGACAAACAGATTCGTGGGCGCCCTGGACGCGTGATGCTGATGGCCGATGGCAAGCGCCGCTTTTACGACCGCCGGGAATCGGCCGCCGATCCAGGCGCGAGCGTGGTGCTGACAATTGATGAAACCATTCAGTACATCGCGGAAAAAGAACTGGCCCGGGCGATGCAGGAATCGCACGCCCGCAACGGCACGGTGGTGATTCAAGATCCATCGAACGGCGCACTGCTGGCGGTAGCGAACAATCCGGTGTTTGATTCCAACGACGCCGGGAAATTTTCCGATGAAGTGCGCATGAACCGCGCGGTGACGGCGGCGTACGAGCCGGGCTCGACTTTCAAGATTATTACGATGACCGGCGCGATTGAGAACTACGTCACGAATCCCGATGTGCTGGTGGATTGCCAGATGGGATCCATCATGGTTGCCGGGCGATTGATTCACGATCACAAGCCGTATGGAATTTTGAGCGTGCGCGACGTGCTGGCTAATTCCAGCGACGTCGGAACGATCAAGATCGCCCTGATGTTGGGCGCGCCCCGATTTTACGACGCCATGCGCCAATTCGGCATCGGCCAGCTCACCGGGATCGAATTGCCGGGAGAAAATCGCGGCCTGCTGCGTCCACTGGAAAACTGGACGGCCAGTTCGATTGGGTCAGTCGCTATCGGACAGGAAGTGAGCGTGACGCCGGTGCAGATTATCTCGGCGATATCTGCGATTGCCAATGGCGGCACGCTTTATCGCCCGCATCTGGTGCAGGAAATTCGCGGCGACGCGCCGGTGGCCTTGCCCGCGCGCGCGGAACCGCAGCAGGTGACCGACGCGGAGACCGCCGCGACCGTGCGCGGCATGATGGAGACCGTGGTTCTGACCGGGACCGGAAAGCCAGCGCAACTGAACGGCTACACCGCGGCCGGGAAGTCGGGAACGGCGCAGAAGATCGATCCTAACACTGGACGTTATTCGCCGAACCAGTACGTCGCGTCGTTCGTCGGGTTCGCGCCGGTGAACGAACCGGCGGTGACGATTCTGGTGGTGCTGGATTCTCCGGTTGGACTGCACCTGGGCGGCGATCTGGGCGGCCCGGTTTTCAAACGCATCGCCGAGCAAGTGCTGGCGTATCTGGACGTCGCGCACGATGTGCCGATGACGGCGCCCGCCGGCACGGAGACCGCGAAGAACGGGCAGCAGTCACCGGCGCTTGAGCAGGGCAAATTCCGCGCGGACGCGAAGCAGGACGCGGCGAATCACGAAGCCGCGAACCGTGAAAATTTGGCGCGCTTTCAGGCTGTCGTAGCAAAAAAAGATCAGGCTGAAAATCGGGCCGCCAACCAGGAAGCGAATGGCGGAGCGCCGACGATCGCCTTCAGCGAAGAGGATGCCGTGGAGGTTCCGGACTTGGCGGGGCAAACCGTGCGCGGCGTCACCGAGGTTTGCTCGCGGCTGGGACTGATTCCCTCACTCCTTGGCAGCGGAGTTGCTCTCGAACAATCGCCGGAGCCGGGCGCGAAGGTGATCCGCGGCAGCACGGTGACGGTGCGATTCGGACGCGCTGCGGCCCAGTTGCAGCCGACGACGCGGCCCGCGGCTTCAGCGGGGAGTTCGCAGAGGAACGTGCATTGAAATCCGTAGTGGAAGGCGGCCCGAAAGTGCTATCGGCAACGCCGCGGCAAAAAAAGCGCGCCGGGATGGAAATGGAATTGGGACAAGTGATCGCGGGAATTGAAGGCGTTCGTGTGACGGGCGGCACGCGCCTGCGCATCGCCGCGGTCGCATGCGATAGTCGCAAGGTTGCGGCCGATACGCTATTTTTCGCGATGCCCGGAGCAAAAACGGACGGGAACGAGTTTGTCGCCGACGGCCTGAAGCGTGGTGCAGTAGCGATTGCCAGCCCGAATCCGCGGCCTGCGAATATTTCGCGCGATGTGACCTGGATCGAAGTGGCGCCTGGAAGCGAGCGCAAGGCGCTGGCGCTCGCGGCTGCGAATTTCTACCGGCACCCGGCGGACGCGCTGAAGCTCGCGGGCGTCACCGGAACAAACGGCAAAACCACCATCACATTTATTCTGGATTCGATGTTGCACGCGGCGGGATGGAAGACGGGGCGCATCGGCACCACCGGATATCAAACTCCGCGCGGCAGCCGCACGGCGACGAATACCACGCCGGAATCGCTGGACCTGCAGGAAATGTTCGCGGAAGTGCGCGACGCAGACGGCGCGGCCGCGGTGCTGGAAGTCAGCTCGCATTCGCTGGTGATGGACCGTGTCTGGGGCTGTCACTTCGCCGTCGCGATCTTCACTAATCTCACGCGCGACCACCTGAATTTTCATAAGACATTCGAGGAATATTTCGAAGCCAAGCGCCTGCTTTTTTCAGGAACCGGCGCGGGCGCGCCGGATGTAGCAGTCGTGAATATTGATGACCCTTATGCGTCGCGCCTGCAAGCCCTGGCGCAGCGCACGCTCACATACGGATTGAACGACGCCGCCGACCTCACCGCCCGCAAATTCGCGCTGAGTTTTTCGGGCCTGGAATTTACGGCGCAGACTCCGGCGGGAAAAGTCGAGGTACGCTCCTCGCTGGTCGGGCGCATCAATGTGTACAACATCCTCGCCGCAATCGGTGCAGCGCTCGCGCTGAATGTGCCAGTAGGAAAAATCGAAGAAGGCATCGCCAAACTGGAACAAGTCCCGGGCCGCTTCGAGCGCATCGACGAAGGCCAGCCTTTCCTGCTCGTTGTGGATTACGCGCACGCGGACGACGCATTGCGCAATTTGATTTCTACGGCGCGCGAGCTGAATCCCGCCGGGCGAATTATCACGCTTTTCGGCGCGGGCGGAGAGCGCGACCGCTCGACGCGTCCTCCCATGGGCGAAGCGGCCGGCTCGTTGAGCGACCTCGTGATTCTCACAAGTGATAATCCGCGCAGCGAAGACCCGCTGCTGATTATTAATGATGTGGTCGTGGGATTGCAGAAAGTGAATGCGCAGTACCGTATTCAACCGGACCGCGATGCGGCCCTGGAAATGGCCATTGATGAAGCGAAAGCAGGAGACATCGTGCTGCTGGCGGGCAAAGGCCATGAGAATTACCAAATTTTGCGCGACCGTACATTCGAATTCGACGATCGCGAAAAAGCGCGCGCCATTTTGCGCAAGCGCGGGTTCGCGAAGAAGAAGTCTCTGTAGGGGCGGGTCTCAGACCCGCCCGTCGCAGCCCGTCGTACGGGCGTTGTTCGCTGCGCCCAGTAATGTTTCGCCTTGGTAGCAGCAGATTGCGCTGTCGAAATCGAGCACTTTCGAGAGTCCAAGCTTGAGAGTGAAGCCCAGTCCAGGGGAGACGCAATGCGGTGGACCGTTGGTCAAGTGGCTGAAGCTCTGGGTGTCGCGGCTCCCGCGCGCCTTGACGCCCTGGCCGGGGTGGCCGGCGTCTCGATTGATTCTCGCACGATACAGCCTGGAGAACTGTTCATCGCCATACACGGACCGAGTCACGACGGACACGATCACGTGGCTGCTGCTCTGGCCGGCGGCGCGGCAGCCGGGGTGGTGGCGCGCGCAATGTTTGAACATTACGCGGAAGAAATCCGCGGAAAACTTTTCGCCGTGGACGACACGCTGGAAGCGCTGCACCGCCTGGCCTCGCGCGCATGTGCCATCTGGCGCGCCACGAAGCCGGGAAGAAAAATCGGCGGCGTGGCGGGCTCGGTGGGAAAGACGACCACTAAAGAAATCTTCGCGGCGCTGGTGGCCGCGCGGTTCCGCGTATTGAAGACCCAGGGAAATTTAAATAATGAGTATGGGCTCCCGCTGACGCTGTTGAAATTAGATGACGAGCACGACGCGGCGGTGATCGAGATGGGCATGTCACATCGCGGCGAACTGGCGCGGCTGGCGCGCATCGCGCCGCCAGACGTGGGTGTGATCACGCGTATTGCCGTCGAGCATTTGGAATTTTTTTCTTCGCTTGAGGAGATTGCGCTGGCGGAGCGCGAGCTGATCGAAAATTTGGCGTGGCCGCGTGCCACAGCGGTGCTGAACGCCGATGACGAACGCGTCGAGCGATTTGCAGAGGTGGCCCGCGGGCCGGTGCTCTGGTTTAGCAGCGGCTCCGGCGATAGCACTGGCTCGGCCAGTGGCCGCGGCGCGCGCGCGGAATTTCGCACGGAGAAAATCGAAGAGCGCGGCGTCAGTGGCTCGGCGTTTGATTTCGTGTCGCCCGCAGGACGCACGCGGCTCGAGCTTCCGCTGATCGGGCGTCACAACGTGATGAACGCCGTGGCAGCGCTGGCAGCCGCAAGTGTTTGGGGTATCGGCGCGGAAGACGCGCGGCGAGTATTTCCTACGCTGCAACCGGCAGACAAGCGCGGTGAAGTCGTAAAGTTTCACGAAGGGTTCACGGTGATCAACGACAGCTACAACTCAAGTCCCACCGCGCTGAACGCGCTGGCGGAATTACTGGCCGCGACACCCGGTTTCTCGCGCCGCATTCTGGCCGCGGGAGAGATGCGCGAGCTGGGCGACTCCGCGCCGGAGCTGCATCGCGAGTGCGGGCGCCATGTTGCGGCCCTAGCCAAGATTGATTGGATCGTCGGCGTGCAGGGCCCAGCGGAGGAATTCGTGCGCGCGGCCGTCGCGGCTGGGCACCCAGCGGAACGCGCGAAATTTTTCCAGAACTCATCGGAAGCTGGAGAATTTCTCGCCGGTTTCATCCAGCCAAACGACCTGCTGCTACTGAAAGGCTCGCGCGGCGTGAAAATGGAAAAAATTCTGGAAGCGATTGATGCAGGCCACGCGCGCCAAGCAAGCAACGATGCGCAGACAAACGCAAGCGCCGGGCACGCCGCGGCGCAGCCGAAGGGCCGGAGCTAGATGCTCTACTATCTATTTTTCTTCCTGCTGCGGCCGCACTTCAGTCCGCTGAACGTGTTTCGCTACATTACCGTGCGCACCGCGATGGCCAGCACCAGCGCGCTGCTGCTTTCGCTGCTGATGGGGCCGTGGGTGATCGAGCGGTTGCGCGATTTGCAAGTGAAGCAATACATCCGCGAGGAAGGCCCCAAAGGCCATCACAAAAAAGCCGGCACGCCCACGATGGGCGGCGTGCTAATCGTTGCCGCAATCATAATTCCCACGTTGCTCTGGGCGGATCTGCGCAACGCCTACGTGCTGCTGGCCATGGGCGCGACGCTGGCCTTCGGCACCATCGGTTTCGTGGACGATTACAATAAAGTCGTGCGCCGCAGAAATCTGGGGCTCACTCCGCGCGCGAAATTTTCGTTGCAGGTACTCACCTGCATGCTGGTGGGCGTGGCGCTGGTTTCGTTGCAAACGCAGGGCGCTTATTCGACCCAACTCAGCGTGCCATTTTTCAAACGCCTGCACCCGAATTTGGTGATCTCCTCGCTGTTCGGTCATAGTTTTATCTGGCCGATGGCTTACGTGCCGTTCGTCTTGTTTTTGGTGCTGGTGATTGTGGGCTGCTCGAACGCCGTGAATTTGACGGATGGCTTGGACGGCCTGGCTATCGGCTGCGTGCTGGTTTCGTCCACGGCGCTCACTGTGCTCACCTATCTTTCCAGCAACGCGAAGTTCGCGGATTACCTGGACCTGCAAAAAATTCCCGATGCCGGAGAGCTGGTGATTTTCTGCGGTTCGCTGGCCGGCGCTTCGCTGGGATTTCTTTGGTACAACGCGCATCCCGCCGAAATGTTTATGGGCGATGTGGGCTCGCTCGCGCTGGGCGGCGCGATCGGCACCGTCGCGGTGATCATCAAGCAGGAAATTTTGCTGCTCTCGATTGGCGGCGTGTTCGTGCTGGAAGCGCTTTCGGTGATCATACAGGTCGGCTCGTTCAAGCTGACCGGCAAGCGCGTCTTTCGCATGGCCCCGCTGCACCATCATTTCGAGCTGCTCGGCTGGAGCGAATCGAAAATCATCGTGCGCTTCTGGATCGCGGCGCTGGTTTTCGCGCTTTTTTCGCTGACGACTTTGAAATTGCGCTGAGTGTGCCGGCGCCGCCCGTTTGCAGCGCGAAGGTTTCGACTTTGTAGCGGCCGCCTGCTTTTCAGGCGGGCGTGGTTGAATTTGCCTTTGACTTCGTCGTGGTAGCGGCGCACTTCAGTGCGCCACGGGTGGCGCGGCTAGCACCGATGGCGGTCTGAAGGCCGTCGCTACAAAGGCTTTTTTTGCCGGCTTCCTAGCCGTCCAAGTAACTATGGTCGCTGCAAAGAGTAGCCACATCTGAATTTGAAGTGAGGAACTGAGTTGCGACTGGGATTCGATCTATCGGGGAAGCGCGTGCTGGTCGTCGGCTTGGCGCGCACCGGCGTGGTGACGTCGCTGTTCAGCGCCGGCTACGGCGCCACAGTCACGGCAACCGACGAGCGCCCGGAATCGGACCTCTCCGAAACAGCCGCGCAACTGCGCGCCGCGGCAGTGAAGCTCGAACTCGGCGGGCACGTCCCGGCGAGTTTCCTGGAGCAGGATTTAATCGTGGTGAGCCCCGGCGTGCCGGCAAAACTCCCGCAGCTGGAACTCGCGCGCGCCCAAAATATTCCGGTGTGGAGCGAGATCGAACTGGCCTGGCGTTTTCTGCGTGGCAAACTGGTCGCCATCACCGGCTCGAACGGAAAGACCACGACCACCGCGCTGCTCGCCCACATTTTGCAGACGGCGAACATCCCCACGCTGGTCGGCGGCAATATCGGCACGCCGTTGCTCGCGCTGGTGGAAAGCTCCACCGACCCGTCCGTTACGGTCGCCGAGATCAGCAGTTTTCAACTGGAAACAATCGATAAATTCCGCCCAGAGATTGGCGTGCTGTTAAATCTCACGCCCGATCACCTCGATCGCCACGGCACGTTCGAAGAATACGCGAACGCCAAAATGCGCCTGTTCGAGAACCAACTGGAGCGCGACATGGCCGTGCTGAACGCGGACGACCCCGAAATCACCAAGCGCATGCCCGCGAAGCCGCACATTTTCTGGTTCAGCAGGCAGAAACGAGTGGCCGCCGGGGCATTCCTGCGCGACAACGAAATCATTTTCCGCAACGAAGGTTCGGAAGCGGTGCTGGCGCGTCGCGACCAGATTTCCCTGCGCGGGGAGCACAACGTAGAAAACGTCCTGGCAGCGTGCGCGGCGGCGTATCTCGTCGGCGCGACTCCGGCCGCCATCGCGAACGGCGTGAAATCCTTTAGCGGTGTCGAGCATCGCCTGGAATTTGCCGGCGAAATCTCCGGCGTGCAGTTTTACAACGACTCCAAAGCCACGAACGTGGATGCCGCCGTGAAAGCCATCGAGGCGTTTCCCGGGCCGCTGCTGGTAATTTTCGGCGGAAAGGATAAAGGCAGCCCGTACACGCCGCTGCGCGATGTGCTACACGAACGCGCGCGCCTGGCGCTTCTGATCGGCGAGGCCGCACCGAAAATCGCAGCTGATCTCGAAGGCGCGGTGGAAATCCGCCAAGCCGGCACTCTCGAACGCGCGATGCAGCTGGCCATGGCAGCAGCCCAGCCGGGAGACACCGTGCTGCTCGCTCCAGCCTGCTCCAGCTTCGATCAATTTGAGAATTACGAACAGCGCGGCCGCACGTTCAAGGATTTGGTGGCGCGCCACGCAAACCAATCCGCAACCGGCGCAGCCGCCGCCGAACCGCCGCCCGCGGATAAAGGATAGCGATGCCACGAAGTCTGCAACCAGACAAACAATTGTTCGGTGTGACGCTAGCGCTCTGCCTGATCGGCGCCGTGATGGTCTTCAGCGCCTCGGCCATGACCGCCAGCGAACAGTTCGGCGCGGGCTATATTTTCCTGTTGCGCCAGATGATTTACGTGGTGCTGGGAATCGCCGGAATGTTCTGGCTGATGAACGTGGATTATCACAAGCTGCGCCAGCCGCGCGTCGTGTTTACGGGCCTCGCGGTGACGTTCGTGCTGCTGGTCTGCGTATTTTTTCTGGACCGCTCGCACCAGACGCATCGCTGGTTCCGCACGGGCCCGTTCAGCTTTCAGCCGTCGGAAATGGCCAAGCTCGCGCTGATCGTTTATCTGGCGTGGCTGCTCGAGCTGCGTCGGCTGCCCAGAAATTTCGGTGTGAACGATCCGCTGCACACTTTGGCTCCCGCGCTCGGCGCGACGCTGATGATGGCCGCACTGGTGGTGAAAGAGCCGGACATGGGCACGGCGTTCATGATCCTGGTGATCGCGATAGCCATGCTTTTCGTCGCCGGACTTTCGCTGAAATACATTGGCGGCACGGTGCTGGCCGCCATCCCCACGATTTATCTGCTGATCGTGCGCGTGCCCTACCGCCTGCAGCGCTTCGAAGCGTTCCGCCATCCCGAACTCGATCCCAAAGGCGCCGGCTTCCAGTTGCTGCAATCCTTGATCGCTGTAGGCTCGGGAGGAATGAGCGGCGTGGGCCTGATGGAAAGCCGCCAGAAACTTTTCTTCCTGCCGGAAGCGCACACGGATTTTATTTACGCGATCATCTGCGAAGAAATCGGTTTCATCGGCGCGGTGATCGTCCTGGGACTCTTCGCGGTGTACGGCTGGCGCGGGTTCGTCGCTGCGATGAAGGCGCCCGATGATTTCGGAAAGTTCCTCGGCCTCGGAATCACGACGATGGTTGTGGGCCAGGCGCTGATCAACTTAAGTGTCGTGCTCGGATTGATGCCAACGAAAGGAATCCCGCTGCCGTTCATCAGCTACGGCGGCTCGAGCCTTTTCAGCATGTTGTTGGCAACGGGCGTGCTCCTGAATATCAGTCAGCACGCGGACGAGACGTGACGGCAAATGCCAGCACCGCCGCGAGTGGCGCGGCAGCCAGAACAGCCGCGGTAGGCGGTGCCGCAAGAAAAACCGTGCTGATCGCGGGCGGCGGTACCGGCGGCCACGTATTTCCCGCCATCGCCGTGGCGCGGGAATGGCTCCGGCGCGAGCCGGAAGGAGCACGAAGCGTCGTGATGGTGGGAACTGAGTCCGGAATGGAAGCGAGACTGGTGCCGCAGGCCGGACTGCCGCTCGAAACCATTCGCGTGGCCGGCCTCAAAGGCATGGGCGGCGCGAAGCTCCTGCGCAATCTGGCCAAGCTTCCGGCGGGACTGTGGGACTCGGAGAAAATCGTGCGGCGGCATAATTTCAACGTGGCGTTCGGCGTCGGCGGCTACGCTTCCGGGCCCATGCTTCTCGCCGCGCGTCTGCACGGCGTCCCCGCGATGATTTTCGAGCCGAACGTCGAGCCGGGCTTTACCAATCGCGTGCTCGCCAGCTTCGCGAACCGCGTGGCCTGCGGTTTCGCGGAGACGGCCAAGCGTTTTGGCGATAAAGCCGTCGCCACCGGCATTCCAGTGCGCCACGAGTTCTTCTCCATCGCGCGCAAGGAGCATCGCGAGCCGTTCAGCCTCCTGATTACCGGCGGCAGCCGCGGCGCTTTGCCCATCAATCGCGCAGTCGTTGACTCGCTGGACGTGCTGGCCACGCGAAAAAATCAGCTTTTCGTCGTGCATCAGACTGGAGAACGCGACTATAATGCTGTGCGCGTGGCTTATGCGCGACGCGAATTCCGAGCGGAGGTTGTGCCCTTCATCGAGAATATGGCGGAGCGTTTCGCCCAGGCGGATTTAATTCTCTGCCGTTCGGGCGCGATCACGACGGCCGAAGTTGCCGCCGCCGGTCGTGCCGCCATCTTCATCCCCTTCGGCGCCGCCACCGACGCGCACCAGACGCGCAATGCCGAGGCCATGCAGAACGCAGGCGCCGCTTGCCTGCTGCCACAGGAAGATCTGACGCCGGAACGTTTGACAAAAGAAATTTTCACCCTCCTGGACCAGCCCCGGAGAATCACGGAAATGGAAGAGCAGGCGCGGCGCATGGCTCGTCCGCGCGCCCTGGAAGATATTGTGGACCTGCTCGAAGGGCTGGTGCGTTCATGAACGTTCCTTTTCGCAATTTTCAGCGGATACATCTGGTCGGCATTGGCGGCAGCGGCATGTCCGGCATCGCCGAGGTGCTGCTTTCCAGCGGTTACGCCGTTTCTGGCTCGGATTTGAAGCCAACTCCTGTAACCGAGCGGCTGCGCAAACTTGGCGCCAGCATTTTCGAAGGCCATCAGGCGGAAAACGTGCACGGCGCGCACGTGGTGGTGATTTCTTCCGCGGTGCGAACTGACAATGTGGAAGTGGTCGAGGCGCACCTGCTGAAAATCCCAGTAATTCCGCGGGCGGAGATGCTCGCGGAGCTGATGCGCCTGAAATACGGCATCGCGGTGGCTGGCGCGCATGGAAAGACCACCACCACTTCGATGGTCGCGGCGGTTCTCGCTGCCGCCGGTCTCGATCCCACGTTTGTCGTCGGTGGGCGTGTGAATCATGCCGGCTCGAACGCGCGCGTAGGCCAGAGCGAATACATGGTGGTGGAAGCGGACGAGAGCGACCGCTCGTTCTTGCTGCTCGCGCCCGTCGTCGCTGTCGTCACCACCATTGACCGCGAGCATCTGGATCATTACCACTCGCTCGAGGAAATTCAGGACGTGTTCCTGACGTTCGTCAACCGCGTGCCATTTTACGGCACGGTGATTTTGTGCCTGGACGAGCCCAACGTGCAGGCGATTCTGCCGCGCGTGAAGCGCCCCGTCATCACTTACGGCACGTCCAGCCAGGCGGACTTGGTGATCGGCGAAGTGAAACTGCGCGGCCTGGCCAGCGAATTCCGGCTGAAATATCACGGCGATGATTTGGGAGTTTTCAATCTCCCTTCGCCGCCGGGAATTCACAATGTGAGCAACGCCGCCGCCGCGGCCGCCGTCGCGCTCTCACTCAACGTTCCGGCGGACCTGATCCGTGCAGGCCTTTCGAAATTTTCGGGGGTCGGCCGGCGCTTCGAAATCAAGGGCACATTCAACGGCGTCACGCTGATCGATGATTACGGCCATCATCCCGCCGAAATTCGCGCCACTCTTGCGGCCGCGCGCGGCTGCGATTACCAGCGCCTGCTGGTGCTCTTCCAGGCGCATCGCTACACGCGCACGCAGCATCTCTGGAAAGATTTTCGGCGCTCGTTCAACGAAGCGGACATTTTGGTGATGACCGACATCTACGCGGCGGGCGAGGAACCGATCCCGGGCATCACTGGAGAAAAGTTGGCCGAAGCGATTCGCGGCGCGGGACACAAGAATGTTGTCTTCACCAGCACTATGCAGCTGGCGATCGAATACCTGCTGCGCGAGGCGCGCCCGCACGATGCAGTGTTGACGATTGGAGCGGGAAGCGTGGGACGGGCGCTCGACCAGCTCGCCATGCTGCTGGGATCGAAAGTGTCAACGACGGTGGTGGATTAGAGCAGATGCGCATTAGCGACATGCCGGCGGCGCGCTTGAAAGAACTGGGCGTGGAGCTGCGTACCAGCGTGCCGCTGAGCGAAAAAACTTCGCTGGGCATCGGCGGCTCAACCGACCAACTGCTGTTACGCAAGTTTGAAACCATTCCTGACGTGATCCGCCTGCTCGCGGATGAAAATATTCCGCATCGCTTTCTCGGCGGTGGCACGAACGTGCTGATTGCCGACGGTGAGCTGCCCTACGTCGTGCTGCATCTTCCGACTTCGCAACCAGGAATGCGCGTCGAGGGCAACGCCGCCTACGTGGACGCGGCCGCAGACCTCGGCGGCATGGTCACATTTTGCGCGAAGCGCGACCTCGGAGGCATGGAAGGGCTGATCGGTGTTCCCGGCAGCGTGGGCGGCGCGCTGCGTATGAATGCCGGCGCTTACGGCACGCAGATTGGCTCCTACGTTCGCGAAGTAGAGCTCTACCGCGCATCCACCGGCAAACTGGAAACTTTACGCGGAGATGACATTCGTTTCGATTATCGCCATACTTCTTTTGCGCCAGACGATGTGATGTTGCGCGTGAAGCTGGAGCTGCCGTCGAAACCGTTCAAGGAAATTCTGGCCCTGATAAAAATCTGCAACGAGAAGCGCCGCGCCAGCCAGCCCTTAAACCAGAAAAGCGCCGGCTGCATTTTCAAGAACCCGCCGGGCGGCTCGGCGGGGCGCATGATTGACGAGCTGGGACTGAAGGGCCACCGCGTGGGCGACGCGATGGTCAGCGACCGCCACGCGAATTTTTTCGTCAACGTGGCGAACGCAACTTGCGCGGACATGCTGCGCCTGATTGACGAAGTGCGCGAGCGCGTGCGCGTGAAGTACGGCGTCGAACTCGAGAACGAGGTAATTCTCTGGAAAAATTGAGAACCATGGACGCGGACGCTTACCCCCAGGAAGTTCTGGCCGACGAAGAGCCGAAGTATTTGCGGCGGCAGAAGCCGCTGGAAATCAAGCGGCGCAAGTTCGGCAAGAAGGCCTGGAAGACGTATCTGCGCGTCACGTTTTGGAGCGTGATTGCGCTCGCAGCTGTGGCGACGAGCTATGCGCTCGGACACTACATGCTGGCGTCGCCGGAAATGGCGCTGATTCACTCCGACCAAGTGCAAGTCGCGGGCAATCAGTACGTGCCGCGCAGCAGGGTCCTCGAAATGTTCACGGCGGACCGCAATCGCAGCGTCTTGCGCATTCCGCTGGACGAACGCCGCCGCCAGCTGGAAACGATTCCGTGGGTCGAGCAGGCCACGGTACGCCGCGCGCTGCCGAATCGTATCGAAGTGGAAGTTGTGGAGCGCACGCCGATTGCGTTTCTGCGTGAAGGCAGCAACCTCGCGCTGGTGGACGTCCACGGCGTGATTCTGGATCGTCCGCTGAAAGCGAATTTCCATTTTCCGGTGATCACCGGCATCGCCGCGGATATGCCCATCGAAGATCGCGAGCTGCGCATGCAAATGTTCGCCGGATTCACGCAGCAGGTTGAAGCCGCGCGCGCCGGTGCGATGGAGCAGGTGAGCGAAGTGGACCTCACGGAAGCGAAAGATTTGCGCGCCACGATCTCCGGATTGCAGGTGGTAAATACATCCGCCGGCGCGTCCTCGAATGACGCCTGGGGAAATGCCGACGCGCCCATTGTGGTGCATTTCGGCGACAGCGATTTCCAAGGCAAGTATTTGACGGTGCGCAATGACATCGGGCAATGGCGCGCGGCGGCTGGACGCGTCGAATCCGTGGACCTGCGCTTCAACGGCGAGGCGGTGGTGAATCCGGATCGCACGATTCTTGCGCTGAAAAACGATCCACCACTGATTACCGTCGCACCGAAGGCGGCCGCGCCGCATCCGGTCGCGCCGACGCAACCAGCCGTGCATCCCGCTGCGCCCGCAAAGTCAGCGACGCCGCGGAAGGCCGCTACTCCATCAAAAGCAGCTGCGCCCGCGAAAGCAACGAAAGTAGTGAAAGCAACGAAGTCTGCGCCCGCAAAAACAGCCGCGGCAAAAACCGCGTCCGCGAAAACAAACTCAGCGCAGCACAACGCATCAAAAAGTTCAGCGAGGCACGTAAGTTCGCAACAGCAACAATAAGGGCAGGGTAAAAGCAACCGAGGAGCATCAGATTTGACGAAGAAGGAACGGCACATCGTAGCGCTGGACATCGGCAGCACAAAAACCTGCGCGTTGATCGGCGAACTGGACGACGACGGCAGCGTGAAATTCGCGGCCCTGGGCGCAGCGGAATCCAAAGGGTGGCGCAGAGGCCAAATCGTCAACCTCGATCTGGCGGTCAGCTCGATTCGCCGCGCGGTCGAGGAAGCCGAAGCGCTCACCGGCGTCCCGGTGGAATCGGCGCTGATTGGCGTAGCCGGCACTCACGTCCGCGGCGTCAACAGCCGCGGCGGCATTACCGTGGGCTCGCGGCCGCGCGACGTGCAGCGCGACGACGTGCGCCGCGCGATCGAAGCAGCCCGCGGCGTGCAACTGCCGGAAGACCGCGAAGTGCTGCACGTACTCCCGCAGGAATTTTCGCTCGACGCGCAAGATAATGTGCGCGACGCGATCGGCATGGTCGGTCAGCGCCTGGAAGCGAACGTGCACATCGTCACCACCTCCGGCACCGCCACCCAAAATATCGTCACAGCAGTTAACCGCGCGGGCGTGCGCGTGGACGACACAGTCCTCGAGCCGCTCGCTTCCGCCGAAGCCTGCCTCACGCAGGACGAGCGCGAACTCGGCGCGTGCCTGCTCGACATCGGTGGCGGCACCACGGAGTTGGTCGCCTTCGGCGGCGGCGTCGTGCGCCACACCGCGGCAGTTCCAGTGGGTGGCGATCATTTCACGAACGATCTCGCCGTGGGCCTGCGCACGCCCAGCAGCGAAGCGGAAAAAATCAAACGCCTGCACGCCTGCGCGCTGCGTGAACTGCTGAAAGAAGACGTGGCCATCGAAATCGCCAGCGTAGGCGATCGTCCGCCGCGCACCGTGTTTTCGCGCATGCTTTCTGAAATCGTCGAGCCGCGCGCGCATGAACTATTGATGTTGGTGCGCGACGAACTGCGCCGCGGCGGCGGGGAAGGCATGATCCCCGCGGGCATCGTGCTCACGGGCGGCGGCGCGCAGTTGCGCGGCCTGTGTGAACTGGCCGAGCGAATTTTCAATCTTCCGGTGCGCGTGGCGTCGCCGCGCGGACTTGCCGGAATGAGCGAAGAGGTTTCCCGGCCCGAGTATTCAACGGCCGTGGGACTGGTTCTGTACGGCGCGCGCACGCGGCGTGCCGGCGGATCACGTCCCAGTGGTTGGGTAGGCAAGTTGAAAAGCATGTTTGCAGGGGCGTAACAGGCAACGGATGCAAAAAACGAAATTGGGAAAAGACTGGGGAGGAAGCATGGCGCAAAAAGAATCGGCAATGCGAGTGTCGTTCGCGGAAGAAGCAACCAACGGGGCAAAGATAAAAGTAATCGGCGTGGGCGGCGGCGGTTCCAACGCCGTCAACCGCATGATCCGCGCGAAAGTGGAAGGCGTGGAATTTATCGCGGCCAACACCGATTTGCAGGCGCTGAAATTGTCACAGGCGCCCGTAAAACTGCAACTGGGCGCGAAGCTCACTAAAGGACTCGGCGCAGGCGCGAATCCGGAAGTCGGCCGCAAAGCCGCGCTCGAGGACACGGAAAAGATTCTCGAAGCGCTCGACGGCGCGGACATGGTGTTTGTCACCGCGGGCCTTGGCGGCGGCACCGGCAGCGGCGCCGCTCCCGTCGTTGCGAATCTTGCCAGCGAACTCGGCGCGCTCACTGTCGCGGTTGCGACCAAGCCCTTCGCGTTCGAAGGCAAGCGTCGCATGGAGCAGGCCGAACAAGCGCTCGCCGAGCTGATCGGCTGCGTGGACACCGTCATCGTGATTCCGAACGAGCGGCTGATGGATTGCGTCGAGCACGGCACCAGCTTCTTCGAGGCTTTCCGCATCGCCGACGATATTTTGCGTCAGGCCGTGCAGGGCATTTCGGACATCATCACCATTCCGGGCATCATCAATCGCGACTTCGCCGACGTGAAAACGATTATGTCCGGCCAGGGTTATGCCGTGATGGGCACCGCCGTCGCTTCCGGCTCGAATCGCGCCATTGACGCCGCGAATCGCGCCATCAACAGCCCGCTGCTCGAAGACAATTGCATTCAGGGCGCGCAGGGAATTTTGATCAACATCACCGGCTCCTCCAGCCTCAGCCTGCAGGAAGTGCACGAAGCTTCTTCCATCATCCAGAAAGCCGCGCACGAAAATGCCAATATTATTTTCGGCGCGGTGATGGACGATGCCATGAAGGAGTCCGTGAAAATCACCGTGATCGCCGCGGGCTTCCGCGACGTAGCCGGCCGCAAAGGCCAGCAGAAGCCATCCTATCTGCCGAAGACGTGGAAGGCTGCGCGCGAGCAACCCGCCGCCGGAAACATCGCGCCGCAACAGACCAATGTGGTGCAGCAGGTCGCCCGCAACGTCGCCGATGTGCGCAGCGAAGTCCCGGCCGACGATCTGGACGTCCCAACGTTCCTGCGCCGCCAAGCGCAAAAAGCGTAAGAAATCTCCATACCGTAGGGGCGGTTCGCGAACCGCCCCGCACGTCTAAAACTCGCGGCGATCGTGGCGTGCCCGCGTTGCGTAGCGCCGGCGCTCGCCGGCTCTTAGCTGTTGAGTCTGCCTTTGTAGCCTCCGTCCCGCCGCTGCGGGACCGACGCCGTTGCATTCGGTTTCCCGTGCGGCAGCAGCAGCGCTGGCGTCGCGGGAAATTTCGGCGTGGATACCCTTTCGCGCTCCTCGCTGCTGCTCTATGGCCCATTCTGCGCGCAGAACAATCTTCAGGAGAAGTACGCGGCGAAGCTCGAAGGCGTCACCGGATGGGCCATCGGCGGACCGGTACGTTCCTTGCTCGCGCGCGCCAAAGAATTGCAGATTGGCGATGTCACCGTGCGCGACTTGGTCATCCGCCGCTCCGCGCAGAAAACCGGGCTGACCACTTCCTCAGCGATGGCTGGACGGATCGGCCCGAACGTGCTTTCGCAATTCGACGTCACCTTCGACTACGCGCGCACCCGCATCATCTTCGAGAAAAACAAAAACTACGGCCGCCGTGACAGCTACGACCGCGCAGGAATATGGATGGGTCGGGATAAAGACGGCAAACATTTCACGGTAGTCGACGTGATCGCCGGAGGCCCAGGCGCTGCTGCCGGGGTAAAATCCGCCGATCCAATCCTCGCCATAAACGGTAAGAGCACCGCGAACCTGATCCTGCGCAACGTCCGCGAGACCATCCGCCGCGAAGCCGTCGGAGAAAAACTCACGCTGCTGCTGGAGTCCGGCGGCAAGCAGTGCACCGCAGTGGTCACGCTGAAAGCCCTCGTTTAGGCCGCTGGCCTTCGCGCGTCGTGCCCTCAGGAAAAATCCGCGCGATTCTCCGAACTATTTTCTGTTGCGGATGAATGCGATATAGACTTGCCGTCGTGCCGGATTCCATTCGAATAGACGCAGCCGTGCTGCGAAGTTTGCGAGCCGAGGCGCAGCAGGTGCCACGGCACGAGTGCTGCGGCCTGCTGGCGGGCCGCGATGGCGTGATCATCCATGCATATCCGGCGCGGAATGTGGCGAGCGATTCCGCGACGCAGTATGAAATCGCGCCTGAGGAATTATTTCCGCTGATGCGAGAGATGCGCGGCGCGGGATTACAGCTGCTAGGAATTTATCATTCGCATCCGCACGGCGCGAACGAGCCCTCTCGCACCGATATCGCGCGGGCCTACTATCCAGACGCCGCGTACTTCATCATTTCGCCGCTGCCACATGCCGAAAAACCCGTGCGCGCATTCTCGATTCGAGATGGCAAGGTGTCGGACCTGCAGATATCCGTCGTTTGAGAAAACCGCGGGCGAGCCAATCACCACCGCTATAGGGCCAACTTCAAGACCACCGCGGTGATGTCGTCATGGCTGCCGCCGCTCGCGGAAAATGTGCGCACCTGGTCGAAAAGAAAATCCAGGCATTCGTCCGCGGACTTGCAACGGAATTGCTTCCAGATTTCTTCCAGCTTGCCCCAGCTCCGATCCTCATTCTCCGCGTTGCGCATTTCGTGCAGGCCGTCGGCGGCAAACAGCACTGCGTCTCCCGGCGACGGTCGCACGCTGTGTATCTCGTAGGAAGCGTCGGGAAACATGCCGGAGGGAAAGCCACCCTCACCCAGCGAGCAGCAGCCATTGGCTGAGACCAGCAGAGGAAGCGGGATGCCCGCGTTCGAAAAAGTAAGTACGCCCGTTGCTGGATTGAACAGCGCGTAAATCACGGAGCTGTAACACCCCGGAGACGGTCGCACGCGCAGGCGTTTCGTCAGCAGGCCGAGCACGGCGCCGCTGTCTTCGCCGGTCTTATTGATCCCGCGGATCGTGCCCATCACCAGCGAAGCATACATCGCCGCGATCAGTCCCTTGCCGACGACAGCGCTCACATACATGCCCACCAAGCCATTGGGCAGTTGAAAGAAATCCGCGAAGTCTCCGCGAACTTCACCGAGCGGCGCGAAACGAAAGGCCACCTCGAACGCAGCTCCGCGCAAAGTGCCGCGCGGCAACAGGGAATCCTGGATCAGGCGTGCTTCATCTCGGCCGGCTTCTAGTGTATGAGGCCATGCGACTACTGCCACGGCCGAGCTGGTGCTCATGGTGGGCGTTACCCCCGCTGTGATGCACTCGCAAATCCGCTTCCAAAGAGGACGTGGAGGTGAACGCCGCAGCGCGGCCCAGGCACAAGTTAGGGCAAGGAACAGGAGTCACTGCGGGCGCGGCACCGCAAATCCGTGCCGCAACGGGACAACTGCGCGTGTTTGGAACTTTGCGCGTGCGCTGGACTAGCCGGCAACCTTGGAATGCAACGCGCCGACCGCATCGGCGGCTTCGAGGCGCCGTGAATACAGCGGAAATCGCGCGGCGAACGACGCAACTTCGGAGCGCACGCGCTGTTCGATACCTGCATCGCCAAGATGCGTGAGCACCTCAGCAATCCACGCCGCAATCTTCTCCATTTCAGGTTCGCGCATTCCGCGAGTAGTTACCGCCGGAGTGCCGATGCGAATTCCGCCCGCCTTCATCGGCGGCAGGGGGTCGAAGGGAATCGCATTCTTGTTTACCGTCATGCCGGAGCGTTCCAGCGCCAGCTCCGCGTCGCGTCCGGTGATTCCGCGCGAGTGCATGTCCACCAGCATCAAATGATTGTCCGTGCCGCCAGTGACGATGCGGAATCCTCGCGCACCCAATCCCGCAGCCAGCGCCTTGGCATTTGTCACCACCTGTTGCTGATACGCGCGAAAATCCGGCGCGGCAGCTTCCTTCAGGCACACGGCTTTCGCGGCGATGATGTGCTCGAGCGGCCCGCCTTGCAATCCCGGAAAAGTGATGCGATCCAGATCCTTCGCGTATTTTTCGCGGCACAGCACCAGGCCGCCGCGCGGCCCGCGCAAAGTCTTGTGCGTAGTGGTGGAAACAAAATCTGCGTGCGGCACAGGGCTGGGATGCACACCCGCGGCCACCAATCCCGCGATGTGCGCCATGTCCACGAAAAATAACGCTCTCACGGACTGCGCAATTTCCGCGATGCGCGGGAAATCAATAATGCGAGCGTACGCGCTCGCTCCGGCCACGATCATTTTCGGCTGATGCTCTCGCGCCAGCCGCGCGATTTCGTCGTAATCAATCGTCTCGGTGTCTTTCGTCACGCCGTAAGCGATGAATTTGTAAGTCTTGCCCGAGAAATTCAGCGGATGCCCGTGCGTCAGGTGGCCGCCGTGCGCCAGGTTCATGCCCAGCACAGTCGCGCCGGGCTCGAGCACGGTCATGTATACGGAAATGTTAGCTTGCGTTCCGGAGTGCGACTGCACGTTGGCGTGCTCGGCGCCGAAAAGCTGCGTCGCGCGTTCGATGGCGAGGCGCTCGACGCGGTCCACATTCTCGCAGCCGCCGTAGTAGCGTTTGCCGGGATAGCCTTCTGCGTACTTATTCGTGAAGACCGAGCCCATCGCTTCCAACACCGCTTCGGAAACGAAATTTTCGGACGCGATCAGTTCCAGGCCTGTTGCCTGGCGGCGCACTTCGTCGCGCAGCGCCTCGGCGACTTCCGGATCCACTTCATCCAGTGAGCGGCTCATGCGCAGCAATTCTGGAGTTTCGTTCTTCATGTCAGGGCACCCGGCCGGGATTCGCAACGGCGCAATGCTTGCCAGCAACTTTGCCGGCGCCAGCGTGTTTATGAATTCGTGAAGAGTTTATCGGAGCGCTGCGTGGTTTGCAATCGAACGGATGCGTCAGCGCAGCCGCTCACGGAGGAATCATAACAATGCGATTCAATACGCGTTGGCTCGGAGCATTATTGTTGGGAGTAGCGACAATTACACCCGTGGTGCTGACGGGTTGCGCCGAACACCACGCAGTCCGCGTTTACGATCCGTACTATAACGATTATCACTACTGGGACGACCACGAAATCGTCTATTACCGCCAGTGGGTCGGTGAAACCCACCGGCCATATCGGGAATTTCGCAAGCTGCCGCCTCCCGAGCAGCGCGAATACTGGGCTTGGCGCCACAATCACCCGGATCGCCGCTGAACATCCGGCGGCATTCGCCGCAACGCAAAAAAAAGAAAGCCCGCCGATGAAAACTCACCGGCGGGCTCGCGATCTTCGTGATTGCGTCATGCAAAAAATTACTGCTGGTTGGAACCCGTTGCGTTCGAAAGCACCGGGACGTGATGTCTGCCCAAAAAAGTGTGCGGCCCGCCGTAAATAAATTCCAGCGCCACGTTCAACCCCGCTTGCACGGCCAGGTTGTAATTGCCAATGCGGAAGCCGTCCATCGCGTCGTAACGGCTCGGGTACCAACTGAGCGCTGCGACTTCGCCGCCCGCATAGGGCGCGGCCAGCGACGCAAACGAAAAGGTTCGATGTCCGTCATCGCCTCTACGCGCCGTGACGGTGGATATCAACGCATGCTCCAAACGGTGGCCAAACCCGCTGCACTCGCAGCGATAGTAGAGCGTGTCCTCGTGGAAGACTGCAGCCATCCCGTAGCGCGTCGTCTGCGTCACCAGGTTGATGCCAAAATTGCTGGCTACGCGCACACCGTAGGCGTCCCATCCCTGACCCCACTCCGGCGCGGAATCATTGGCCTGCTGCACTCCACCCGCGACCGCCGCAGCGATGAAGGGATACGGCCCGAATGAAATGAACGCCCAGGAGCGCAACTTTTCCTTTTCCGTCGGGCGATGGTAGGGCTCGCCCGGCCGCACGTTCGCCGCGCGTGGCGACAGAATTTTGGGCTGGCTGGACTGCTGCGGCGGCGGAGGACTCGTCTGCTGCTGCGCCGGGGATGTGCCCGCTCCCGCGCCGCCCTGCGCGTACACCGGAACGGACCATGGGAGGGTACAAAAGCCTATGAGCAATCCTAGTAGGGCAAGGCGCATCTTCATCTCAAAAAAACTCCTCTTCGTTGGTTGGCCGTTCCGAGGCTGACTGACGCGCCAGATAGCCTACACCGATTTGGGAATTTTCACACGCACAAAAGGCCCGCAATAATAGCGGGCTCTGCGATAATCCCAGTTCTAAGCGCCGTTGTGCCAGAAGGAGCAATCCTGAATTGGTTCGGCGCGTCGACGCCCGAATTCGGTGTCCAAACAAACGAACAGCAGCCCAGGTGATGGAGGCCCAAAGCGCGTGAATGCTGTCTTGAGTTAATGCCCAGAGAGCCGCGGTAGCGTCTGCGTGTAGCCGCCGCGTCCGAAGAGAAACGACGTGAGCATTCCGTGTGGGTCCGTGATCGAGCTTTCCTGGATGACGTTACGGGACCCCCGCAAGTAGCTGAATTCAAACTTGCCACTGTCCGCGACGGTTTGGCTCTTGATGTAACCAGCATTCGAATATGCATTCGTCACAACTGCGGAGTTATTCCCGTGGCCAGCGGTGAGCATTTCGGCTTTCTCGTCGTAGGTATAGGTGTCCACATGACCTTCGGAGTTGGTCGCACGAACGAGACGCCCGCCAGAGTCGTACTCGTATTGCACCGTGCGGCCGAGCGAAGATGCGATGCGCTGGACACGATGGAGAGCGTCATTGTCGAAATGGAGCCATTTCCCCGAAGGGGCCGTGATGGAAAGTAGGTCGCCGAACTTGTCCCGTTCCATTTTGTACTCGTGGCCTGCAGGATCACTGAAAGCTGTCAGCACCGTTACGTATTGCAGCAACCATTCCGGATGGTAGCGAAAGAAAAACGTCCAGCCATCGTTTCTTTTCAGGCGCCAGATCTTCCCGTCAAATTCGAATTTGGTGCGAATATAGGGGCCGCTCCAAGCGCCCGGTTCGAGGTAAGTATCCAATTGTCCCGGCTTCCCCAACTGGTGGACGAAATGAATTCTAGCCCCGTCTTCCAAGCACAGGTCCACATAGGAGCCCATTTGACCCACCAAGAACATGTCCAATGAATCCGAAGCACCGACCCCGAACGCGCGGCTGCGGTCATCGCCAATGGTGTAAACCCGTGTGAAGCGCAGAGGATATTCGTCGTCGAGGATGAAATCCATTTTCCGTTGGACAAAAAGCCCCAGGCTCAGGTCGGTGCTGAATAGTTGCGCGGCAGTATCCCGGACAGCTTGGTTCACATATTCGGTTCTCCAGAGGACAGGCTTGCCCGGCGCATCGTAAACCGTGAACCCCGGATCGCCTGAGTTGATGAATGAGTTCCAGGCGCCATCCGCTCCAATAACCTGTCCGCCCATCTGATCGATTTGCCAGCCATTGAGGACTCCACCGCCCAGCAGGCTTGTGCTGTCACTGCTCATCGGCAGCCCGAAATACAACATGGCGATATTTTTTGTAAGCAATTTTAGCAAGCGCGAATTCAGCCATTCGGGATTCCAGTTGTCGAGTGGCGAAGGCGGATGCAGCCTTGCTGACGAGACGATCGCGAACCGGTCCTCGAGGCGCAAGTTCTCAGCATACTCCCAGCCGAAATAGGGAATGTACATATCGCGCGAGGTGACGCCGATCAGGATCGCGGCGGGATCGCGCGCCAGGTCCGGATATGAGCGCTGCAGAAACTCGACGCACCTGTTGGCATCCAGCTGATGGCGATGTGGATCTTCGAGACTCGAATCCCATGCGGCTGGGGGAAGCACCACGGCGTCAATCCCGAGTTTAGCTTTGTAATAGCCGGGCGCCCAAGCGAGGTTCTCAGTTTCGGAAAGGCCGATCGGTATCAGAAAGACCCGCTGGACTGTTGCGGCATGAAGGTGCAACGGAAGCGGCTTCGGACTCAGATCAATTTTCTCTTGCCCAGCGTCAGCGACGACGGCCAGCCGCGAGAATTCCCAGGTTCCGTTGATCTCATTTGCAACCCCATATAGACGGCCCTCACCCCGCGAACCGCGCAGCTTCACCGACCATTGCGCGAATTCGGAGTTTTGGGACCGGAGACTGGTGCCCATGACCGGCCATTTCGCCTGAATGCCAGTTCCGAGAGCGCTCTGCACTTGGGGCGAAGACTCGGCTATCGCTAGCGAGTCCCGGTACGCGCCGGTTACAGTTATGCGTCCGCTTAGGTAAACGAAGATGCCGGCCACGATGGCCGCGGCGGCTACCAGAATGACCCCAGATACGCCCATGGCAAGAATCAAAAGTCGCTTTGTCGTGCTCCAGGAGAATTGATCGCCTGTTGATTCGAGTCCACAGGCCGGACACTGGGAAGCTGAGCCGGCCGTTACACGGTTGCAACGAGGGCACACCCGTTCCATTGGGAGGTAGCGCATATACAGTGAATAGCACTGGCTACCGCGAATTGCTATGCACCAGACATCCAGACGTGTCTAGTTGCTTAGCGGCGGAATGATCAAGCGTGCGATGCCTTTCGACCTTCGGACCCACGCACCCGGGGAGGTTTTCCATTTTCCCTCTTCTATTTTCGCCTTTGGCTCTAGCTGTATTCATCTGTGGTGCCTTTGACTTCCTCCCGCGATGTTCCTCCCGCGATTGACTTCGCGCAAACTCTCCCCTAACCTTGATTGCTTACCGCGCCGATGCGCGCGCCATTGTGCGCGCGCTGCACTCAATCGGCGCAGAAAAGAGCCCACCTCGGTATGTCGGACCAGAAGTTGCCAACTCGCGCGGAAGATTTTTCGGAATGGTATAACCAGGTCGTGTTGCGGGCCGAACTGGCGGACTACGCTCCCGTGCGCGGATGCATGATCGTCCGCCCTTATGGCTGGGCGCTGTGGGAGAACATCACCGCGGCCCTGGATAGCCGCTTCAAGGCTACCGGCCACCTGAACGCGGCGTTTCCGCTGCTCATTCCGCGCAGCTTCATCGAGAAGGAAAAATCCCACGTGGCGGGTTTTTCGCCCGAGCTGGCGGTGGTTACGCACGGCGGCGGCGAAGAGCTGGAAGAGCCGCTGGTAATTCGTCCCACTTCGGAAACGATCATCGGTCACTCCTACGCGAAGTGGATTCAGTCTTACCGCGATCTGCCCGTGCTGATCAATCAATGGAACAGCGTGGTGCGATGGGAACTTCGTACCAAGCTGTTCCTGCGCACGCTGGAATTTTTCTGGCAGGAAGGCCACACCGCGCACGCCACGCTGCCGGAAGCGGAATTCGAAACCCGCCAAATGCTGGACATCTACACGGATTTCGCGGTGAAGGAAGCTGCCGTGCCGGTGATTCCCGGGCGCAAATCCGATTCCGAGCGCTTCGCCGGTGCAGATCAAACCTTCTCGATCGAAGCCATGATGGGCGACGGCAAAGCGCTGCAAGCCGGCACTTCGCACAATCTAGGCCAAAATTTCGCGAAGGCATTCGACATTCGCTACCTCGACAAGGGCGGCGTGCTGCAGCATTGCTGGACCACTTCGTGGGGACTTTCCACGCGTTTCGTCGGCGCCATCATTATGGTTCACGGCGACGATCAAGGGCTGATTTTCCCGCCGCGCCTGGCACCCATTCAGTTGGTGATCGTCCCAATTTTCAAGACGGACGAAGAAAAATCGAGCGTCCTCGAATGCGCCCACAAGCTACGCAAGGAATTGGTGGATGCCGGAATCCGCGTAAAGCTCGACGAGCGCGAAGGCTCCAGCCCCGGTTTCAAATTCAATGATTGGGAAATGCGCGGAGTGCCGCTGCGCCTGGAACTCGGCCCCAAAGACGTCGCCAAAGGCTCGGTAGTGCTCGCCCGCCGCGATCGCCCCGGAAAAGAGGGCAAAGCGTTCGTCTCGCAGCAGGGAATCGCCGCAGCGGTCGTGCAAACGCTCGACGAAATCCAGAAAGCGCTCTTCGATCGCGCGCTGGCCTTCCGCAAAGCGAACACTCACGAGACTGCCGATTACCAAGAATTCAAGAAGGCCGTCGAAAAGGGCTTCGCTTTCTCGTGGCGGTGCGGCAAGGCCGAATGCGAAGCAAACATCAAGGAAGAAACCAAAGCCACCATGCGCTGCATTCCGCTCGAGCAGCCCGGCGGCTCCGGCAAGTGCATCCACTGCGGCGAGCCGTCCACCGAGAAAGCCATTTTCGCGCGCGCTTACTAGCGGTACGATCGTACGGCGCGCCCCGTTTACTCATTCAGAACACGCGCTTTGACCCAGGCGTACGCGGGTTTCCTATGCTGTTAGCATCAGCACTAACGAAATTGCACTTGGGAGGACTTTTCACCTTGCGCGCGCAGCCAGTTCGAGACGGACAGCGGGGCGGGGCCAGGCTTAACTTCGCGATAACCATCATCATTCTGGGGACGATGGTCTTCTGCGCCGTCAAGGTAGTTCCATCGTGGTTCGCCAATTACCAGCTGCAGGACGCCATCACCACCGAAGCGCGCTTTGCAACTTCCACCTATCCCAAGAAAACCCCGGAAGATATCCAGGGCGACGTTTTTAAGAGGGCTCAGGAGCTCGGCGTTCCGGCGAAAAAGGAAGACATCAAGGTAACCTTTGAGGGAAATCTGGTCACCATTTCACTGGACTACTCAGTCACCTACGATTTGGCTGTTACTCAGATCACTCATCCATTTCATCTCTACGCAGACAGCCGTCCGATTTAGATTTACAATCCATGCTGATCGCAGTGGTGCGGAATCAATCGTGCCAGCGCCGCGTCCGCCCAACCGTCAGGCTCTGGCGTGCGTCTAATCATCTGAGTACATTTTATCTGACTGCATTTCACGGAGAAACTGATTGCGGATTCGAATCGCCCCGGGCTTCTGGACCTCGCGTGTTGGTTTGGCCGTCTTGGGCAGCGTTTTGCTTGCGTTCATCACCGCCACTTCCGTCTTCGCCTACTACTACGTTCAATTCGGCAAGCTGATTGACCAGCGCCTGACTGGCCAGGTCTTCCAGAACACCTCACGAGTTTTTTCCGCGCCTGGGCATGTTTACCTTGGCGAGACCATGCACGCGAGCGATCTGGCCACCTATCTGCTCCGCGCGGGATATCAGGAAGGCGAGGCCGAAGGCGCCCTCGGCTGGTTCAAAGTAAAAGGCCCGAGCGTGGAGGTTCATCCTTCGTCCGCTTCGTATTTCCGCAGCGGCAACGCGCTGCGCGTGGATTTTTCCGGCGGCTCAATTTCTCGCATCGTGCAGCTTTCCGACAGCTCTCCGCACGATTCCGCCGAGATCGAGCCGGAGCTCATCACCAACCTGTTTGACAGCTCGCGCGAAAAACGCCGCGTGGTGCGCTTCGATGATCTTCCCAAGGATCTCGTGGACGCCGTCCTCGCGGCCGAGGACAAGCGCTTCTTCGAACATGGCGGCCTGGACATCGTGCGCGTCTTCGGGGCGGCCCTGGCGGACTTGCGCCGCGGCCAGAAAGCTCAGGGCGCCAGCACAATTGATATGCAAGTGGCGCGCAGCTTCTTCTTCACCACCAAGCGCGAGTGGCGCCGCAAAGTAAAAGAAATCCTGATGGCCGTGGAAATCAATCAGCGCTATTCCAAGCAGCAGATTTTCGAGCTGTACGCGAACGAGGTCTATCTGGGCAATCGCGGCAGCTTTTCCATTCGCGGGTTCGGCGAGGCCGCCGAGGCTTATTTCGGCAAGGATGTCCGCGAGCTGACCCTGGCAGAGTGCGCCTTCCTGGCCGGAATCATCCGTGCGCCCAATCGCTACGCCACCGCCGAGCGCCACCTCGATCGCGCCGAGGAATCGCGCGACCGCGTGCTGCCGCAGATGGTTGAAGACAGTTACATCACACAAGAGCAAGCCGACGCCGCCAAAAAAGTGAAACTGAAATTCGTCAATGGCGGCATAAACAGCGGCTCCGCGCCCTACTTCGTGGACATGGTGAAAGACAACTTGCTCGAAAATTTCTCCGAAGCCGACCTGGAAACGCAGAGCTTTCGCATTTACACCACTCTCGATCCGCAATTGCAACATGCGGCGGCCGAAGCCATCCAGACCGGTGTGCAAGGCGTGGACAAATTGCTCGCCAAGCGCTACGCCGCCTGGGCCAAGAAGGGCGAGCCGGCCACACGCGTGCAGGTGGCGCTCGTAGCCATGGACGCGCACACCGGCGAAATTCGCGCGCTCGTCGGCGGCCGCAATTACGGTGAAAGCCAGCTCAATCACGCGCTGGCCCGCCGCCAACCCGGTTCCGTCTTCAAGCCCTTTGTCTACGCCGCGGCCTTTGACAATGCCGCCGAGGGCTTCACGCCAATCGTCACGGCAGTCACCACAGTTGACGACGTGCCCACCACATTTGAATTCGACGGCAAGGAATACACGCCTGACAACTACGGCGAGGAATTTTACGGCACCGTCACGGTGCGCGACGCGCTGATCCATTCGCTCAACGTCGCCACGGTAAAAGTCGCCGAGCTGATCGGCTATCAGCGCGTGGTGAACCTCACCCGTCAGATGGGCCTCGGCACCAATATCCAACCAACGCCCGCGGTCGCGCTCGGGGCTTATGAAATGACCCCGATTGACGTCGCCGCCGCTTACACCCCCTTCGCCACCAATGGCTTTCGCGCCGAGCCGCTCTTCCTGCGCAGCGTGCTGGCCGCCGACGGTACGGTCGAAGAGACGGCCGGGCCGCGCGTGCGTGCCGTCCTCGACCCGCGCGTGGCCTTCCTCACCACCAGCATCATGGAAGAGGTCATCAACCGCGGCACCGGCGTCACGGTACGCTCCTTGGGGTTCACGCCGGTAGCTGCGGGGAAGACGGGCACTTCGCGCGATGGCTGGTTCGCGGGCTTCACTTCGAACCTGCTCTGCGTGGTCTGGATTGGATTCGACGACAATCGCGACCTCGGCCTTTCCGGCAGCGCGTCTGCTGCCCCGGTCTGGGCTGAATTCATGAAACGCGCTACGGCCTTGCCGCAATTCAAAATGACCGAGGATTTCGATCCGCCACCCGGCGTCATAGCCGAAATGATCGATCCGAAAACCGGCGAACTGGCCAATTCCAGCTGCCCACAGTACGTGCAGGAATATTTCATCGCGGGCAGCGAGCCGACCGAAGTGTGCGGCCAACTGGCGTCCACGCCTTCAAACTGGCTGTCGCACCTTTTCGGCAAAGGCAACAATCCCCCGCCTCCGCCCTCGGCTACCGCCAATCAGCCCGGTCAACCGCCGAGGCCCGGCGACGCTCCGCCGCCCGCTCCCGCCGACGCCGAGGCCGAAAAGAAAAAGGGGCTTCTGGACAAGATTTTTGGTATCTTTGGGTCAAGCAAGAAGCCTGCGGACAGCCAGAAACCTCAGCCGTAGGTTCAGGGGCGCGGAAAAAGGAGTCGGGCTATGAGCCGAGTGACTCTCTTTGCCATCCCGCTGGTTTTGGTTGTAGCTTGTCCCGCATTTGCGCAACAAACTCCGACCAAAGTCAGCGACAGCACTTCGAATTCGACGTCTGTGAACTCTTCCGGCGGTGCGAAACCGCTTTCCTCGATGTCCCCGCGCGAAGCAGCGGAAATGCGCGCGGACATCCTGATGGCGCGCAAGGAATATGGCCAGGCCGCGGGCGCCTATATGGCGATTCTGGTGAGTGAACCCAAAAACGCGGCGCTCATGAACAAAGTGGGCGTCGCCTACCAGCAGTTGGGCGACCTGGACCGGTCGGAAAAATTCTATAAGCGCTCGATGCATGCGGATAAGAAATTTGCCAGCGCCGCCAATAATTGCGGCACCGTCGAGTATGAGAAAAAGCACTACACCAAGGCCATCGGCCTCTACAGCAAGGCGCTCGATCTACGCGCCGATCTGCCCACCGTGTACAGCAACCTGGGCTACGCCTATTTCGCGGATAAGCAGTTTCCGCAAGCGATGGATTCATTCCAGAAAGCTCTGGCGCTGGACCCCACCATCTTCGATCGTCGCGGACTGGGCGGCACTGTTGTACAGCAGCGCACCACCACCGATCCTGGCCTGTTCTATTTCTTCGTCGCCAAGACCTACGCGCAAGCCGGCGACGCCGAGCGCGCCGCGCATTACCTGAAGCTCGCGCGCGACGACGGATACGAGGGTTTCCTCACCGCGCAAACCGATCCCGCATTCGCAAGAGTCATCAAGGATCCCGCTCTGCAGGAGGTTCTGCACGAACCGCCTTCCTACGCGGGCTCAACGAAAAAACTAGTTCAGAACTGATACGATGTTTCCCGGGAGAATCATACTGTGACAGGCGAAGCTCCGGCTCTCGCATACAAAGATCTACTCCAGTCGGCCTACGACGCGTACAACGAGCGCGATCTCGATTATTTGCTGTTCCTGATGCATCCCGATGTGGATTGGCCCAACGGCATGGAGGGCGGCCGAATCCGCGGCCACGAAGCCGTGCGTGAATACTGGACTCGCCAGTGGGATTTGATTGACCCCATCGTCAGACCCCAGCGCTTTGAATTGCTGCCCGACGGCAGAATTGTCGCGCACGTCCACCATGTGGTGCGCGATCTCGATGGCAAAATCATCCTCGACCAAACGGTTCAGCACCTCTATCGCCTCGACGGCGCCCAAATCGTCAGCATGCATATTCACGACCCGCAAACTTAATTCGCAAACCGCACCTGGGAACGCCAATCTCCCGATTGGTGTACTTCGCCACGGCTGCGCCACACGCCTCCAATGTTCGTACTCGGTGGGCGCGCTGCTTGTGAATCGCCCCGCAGCGCGATTCATCCTGAGATCCCGCGGCGCGGGATCGCATGGCTCCGCCCCAGCTTGCGACGATGCCGGCCCGGTGACGCACTGTAGGGGCGGGTCACAGACCCGCCCGTTTTCCCCGACTACCCACCGGAACATTACGGCGCCAGCCGCAACTGTTGCTATAATGACTCGCGAAATGTTCCTCCGCGCAGTTCGTCGCTTGCCGCTGCTTTGCTCCGTCCTCGCCGCAATCGCGCTCATTTCTGCCGCGCCCACGCCGCTCCGCGCGCAAACCGCGCCGCCCGCGCCGTCAGCATCGACAGCGAATTCTACCGTCGTCGAACTCCACATCGACGGCGAAATCGAACCCATCCTCGGGGAATACCTGGTCCGCGAAATCGCACAAGCCAATACCGAACACGCCAGCCTGATCCTGATCACCATCAATACCCCCGGTGGCCTCGACACTTCCATGCGCGACATCATCCAATCGATCCTGCGCTCCTCCGTTCCGGTCGTTACCTACGTGTACCCCACCGGCTCGCGTGCCGCTTCCGCCGGATTCTTCATCTTACTTTCCGCCGACGTCGCCGCCATGTCTCCTGGCACCGAAACCGGCGCCGCTTCGCCGCTCATCGAAATCGGCGGCTCGCCCGTGCAAATCGACGACACCCTGCGCAAAAAAATCGTGAACGACGCTACCGCCTACCTGCGCAGCTACACCAGCAAACGCGGCCGCGATCCCGAACTGGCAGCCACGGCCGTCACCGATGCCAAAGCCTTCAGCGATAAAGAAGCCCTCGATGGCAAGCTGGTGGAAATCGTCACCGCATCGAAAGAAGATTTGCTGGCGCAGCTGAACGGCCGCACCATCACGCGCTTCGATGGCGCCAAACTCGCGCTCGCGCTTCCGCATCCCGTAGTCGTGGCCCGCGAAATGACCGGCCGCGAAAACTTTCTCTCCCGCATCGTCCAGCCCGACGTATTTTTCATCCTGCTGATCATCGGCGTCCTCGGCCTCTACACGGAGTTCACCCATCCCGGCGCGTTTGCTCCGGGTGTGTTTGGCGCGATCGCGCTGTTGCTGGCGCTGTACGCGATGCACATGCTGCCCATCAATCTCGCGGGCCTGCTGCTCATTGTCTGCGCATTCGTGCTATTCATTCTGGAGGCGAAATTTCCCACGCATGGCGTGCTCGGCGTCGGAGGAGTGATATCCATGGTGCTCGGCGCGCTGTTCCTGATTAAGTCGCCGATGACGGGCATGGGCGTAAGCCTCTGGACCGCCCTCGCAGTGGTGATTCCGTTCGCGATCATCGTTATCATCCTCATGCGCCTGGTGCTCCGCTCGCGCACCTGGAAAGTTTCCACCGGCAGGGAAGAGTTGGTCGGCGAGGTAGGCGAAGTGCGCGAGCCAGTAGGCACGGGCGAAGCAGTTGGCAGCGTATTCGTCCACGGCGAGTTGTGGCGCGCCGCAGTGCGCGCCGGAGAAAACATCCCCGCCGGCGCCCGCGTCCGCGTGAAAAAAGTAAAAGGCCTAACGCTCGAAGTCGAGCCGGTAGAATCGCGCTAACAAGTGTCTAGTCGTAAAGGTTGAGATGTTCGTGCTTGTACCAACAAAACGTGCGAGGCTAGGGGCGCTGCTTGCTGCGCCCCAGCTTGCCCGGGCGTCCACATCACCTAGATGCCGTAGGGGCACGGCATGCCGTGCCTCTGCCGACGGCGCGCAGCGCAGTCCCGTAGCGCCGGCGTCTCGCCGGCGCTTCGCGGTTGAATTTGACGTTGCCTTTGAATTTGCGAATCGCCCAACCGGGCGATTCATCCTGAGATTCGGCGGAACCGAATCGAAGGGTCGCGGCCTACTTTAGCTGGGCGTATTTGACTTTAGTTTTTTGAACCAGTAGGGGCGGGTTTAAGACCCGCCCCTACTGCACGGGCTCGATCGCGCCTCGCTCCGTCATGCTGAGGAGCGCAGCGACGAAGGATCTCTCTTCGCGCTGAATCCGCACCTAGGCCGCGGCCGAACTGGAGAGTCTTTGTCGCTCGTGGCTTTAGCCACGACATAGACTAAGCAAAGTTCATGCGGCTGCAGCCGCTGCAGTACCGGCTTGCAGTTCTCACGCGCACACGTCAGCAAGCGCCGTTGAATTTAGAAATGTTTCATCGAAGGAGACAAAATGGATTTCGTAACAATCGTCCTTGGCGTGGCCATCATCATCTTCCTGATCTGGCTCTCGAACTCCGTGTACGTCATAAAAGAATGGGAACGCGGGGTAGTCCTCCGCCTCGGCCGCATGTTGCCTGAAGCCAAAGGCGCCGGCCTCCAACTGGTCTTCTTTCCGATTGATAAACTCACGCGCATAAGCCTGCGCATCGAAACTCTCGACGTCCCGCCGCAAGACGTCATCACCCGCGACAACGTCTCCGTGAAGGTCAACGCCGTATGTTACTTCCGCGTAGTGGACGCGAATCTGGCCCTGTCGCAAGTGCAGAATTATCTATATGCTACTTCCCAGCTAGCGCAGACCACCCTGCGCAGCCTAATCGGCCAGTTCGAACTCGACTCCATTCTCTCGGAGCGCGAAAAAGTTAACGCCAAGCTGCAACAAATTCTTGACCAGGATACCGAGCCTTGGGGTATCAAAGTAACGAAGGTTGAGGTCAAGCAAGTAGATATTCCGGAGAATATGCAGCGCGCCATCGCCCGGCAGGCGGAAGCCGAGCGCGAGCGCCGGGCCAAAGTAATTGCCGCCGAAGGCGAATTTCAAGCCTCGGCGAAATTATCCGAAGCAGCGGCAGTGCTGCAAAAGGAACCAACGGCCATCCAGCTGCGCTATTTGCAGACGCTGGTGGAAATTGGCGTGGAGAAAAATACCACGGTCGTCTTCCCGCTGCCTGTGGACATCATTTCGCAGTGGATGAAGGCTCTGGAGAAAAAGTAAAAGAATGGCAAGCAACGCAAGACGCGGCAGCGGCGACCGGGTTCTCGAGAGCCGGCACCTGGTAGGGCTGTTTCTCGGCGTCGTCCTGCTCTGCGGAGTTTTCTTCACGCTTGGCTACGTGATGGGACGCACGCAATACGGTGGCGCCGTACACGCCGCAGACGGCTTTAACAGCAACGTGCCCTCGGCGTCAGTCTCTCCGAAATCAAAATCCGCGCCCGCCGCGAAAAACGCACCCGCGCCCGCCGCCGATAACGGCGGATGGGATTTCTACGACAATAAGAAGTCCGCAAGCGACCATCTGGAGCCGGCGCCTGCCACGGCTGCTCCCGTTGCGAAAGCTCCCACCTCGGTTCCCGCGGTAGCTACGAAATCAACCAACGCGCCGCCCCCGGCGGCCACCAAGACCGTCGCGGCCACGCCGAAACAACCCGCGCGATTCCAGGCGCCCGCGATGAACAAGAATTCCATCGTCCTGCAAGTGGCGGCCGTCAAGTTGCAACGTGACGCCTTGGAAGTGGCCGATGCCATTCAACAGAAAAAATTCCCCTCCTTCGTCTCTACCTCGCCTGCCGACAATTTTTTCCACGTCCAAGTCGGCCCCTACCCCGATATGCCCTCCGCGGAAAACGCCAAACGCGCCCTCGAACAATTGGGTTTTAAGCCTATAATCAAACGCTGAATGAATTTGCCTCGTTACGCGCGAGTCTTGCTCGCCATCGGTAGCGGAGTCGCCCTCGGCCTCTCGTTCCCCAATTACAATTTGCATCTGCTGGCCTGGATTGCCATGGGGATGCTGGTGCTGGCATCGGCCGGCGCGCCGCTGAAAGAAGCGCCGCTCTACGGTTTCCTGCACGGCCAAGTGTTCTACCCGGTGTGCCTTCCGTGGGTGGATACAGTGATGCGCCAATACGGCAACATTGACCCGTGGATCTCCGCCGCGTTCGTGGGCCTGATCGGATTTATCGGCGGATTGATCTGCATGGTGTTTTCCACCGGCGTAGCCCTCGCGTCGCGCAAAAGCAAGCTCCTCGCCTGCGCGCTGGCGCCCTTCCTCTGGACGATCCTCGAGTTCTTCCGCACCAACATCCCCATCATTGGCTCGTCCTGGGATTTATCCGGCTATCCCGCCGCGCGCAGCCTGGCGCTGCTGCAAATCACTTCCGTCACCGGAATCTACGGCCTCTGTTTCCTGATCGCCGCGTTCGGATCGCTCGTGGCCTACGCCGTGCTCACCCAGACGCGGCGCGCGTGGACCACGGTCGCGACAGCGACGATCGTCCTGATCCTGGTCGCGCTACTCGGACCGCATCTGATCCCCATTGTCACGCCCCACCACGTCGCACATCTGGTGCAAACCAATTTCCCGCAGTCCGAAAGTTATCCCCCCGATTGGCTGCAGGTCCATGCCGGTGAGCTAGACCAGTTAGAACAAATCAGCGTGGATGCCGCGCATCAAATCCCTGGCATCGTCATCTGGCCGGAAGTCCCCGCGCCCTTTTCGTTCACGGAGCAGCCCTTCGCTGAACGCGCCCGGCGCATCGCGCAAGATTCCGGAAATTATTTTCTGGTCGGAGTGGTGGACTGGAAACGGGACCCGGAAGGGAAGTGGCTGGCATCGAACAGCGCGGACCTGCTGAATCCGCAAGGTCAGCGCATCTTCAGCTACGACAAAATTCATCTCCTCCCCTTCGGGGAATACGTCCCGCTGCGCGGCTGGCTCACCTTCGCAAAAAAACTCACCGCGGACATTTCCGATTTCACCCCCGGCTCCACCTACGGCGTTGCACAAATCCCCGAAGGCAAATTCGGCGCCTTCATCTGTTACGAAGCAATTTTCCCCAGCGAAGTCCGCCAGTTCACCGCCAACGGCGCGCAATTGCTCGTCACCATCTCCAACGACGGCTGGTTCGGCCGCTCCTCCGCCCCCGAACAGCACATGGCCATGGCCCGCGTCCGCGCGGTCGAAAATCGCCGCTGGCTCCTGCGCGACACTAACAACGGCTACACAGAATCCATAGACCCCTACGGCCGCACCGCCGCCCAACTCCCGCTAGACATCCGCGGCCAGCTAGACGCCCCCTACGATTATCGCAGCGACCTAACCCCCTACGCCCGCTTCGGCGATTGGTTCTCCTGGCTCTGCGTAGCCGTAAGCATCGTCCTCCTGGCGATGTCCTTCGTGAATCTCCCGAAGGGCGATTCACCCTGAGATTCGGCAGTGTCGAATCGAAGGGTATCCCCGCAGCAATGCGGCGCGCTGTTGAATCCGTAGGGGCGGGTCTCAGACTCGCCCCTACAACGTCAGCACCTTGCGGCGCATCGACCTCCGGCTCGCAATGACACCCGATGAAAAATCAATTAACATATAGACACCCAATGGCCGAACACATCGAAGACCTGCAGCAACGCTTCGCCGAGCTGAATAAACGCATCCAGCTTGTGCGGAGCTTTCTTTGACGCCGAATCCGCCCGCAAACAACTAGCCGAATTCGAAGCAAAAACCAGCGACCCCAATTTCTGGCAGGACCAGGAAAAAGCGCAAGCCACCCTGCAACAGCGCAAAGTCGTCGAAGACCGCGTAAACGCCGAAGTAGCTCTCGACACCAAAAAGAGCGATATCGAAACCTACCTGGGCCTGGCGCAAGAAGAAAAAGACGACGCCCAGCGCGATTCGCTCCTCGAAGACGTCGCCAAAGAAATCGCCTCCGCCGATGCCTACGTCTCCGAGCTGGAAACCAGAACCTTGCTCGCCGGTGAAAACGATCGCCTCAACGCCATCGTCACCGTAAAGCCGGGCGCCGGCGGCACCGAATCCCAGGACTGGGCCGAAATGCTCCTCCGCATGTACCTCCGCTGGGCGGAACAAAAAGGTTTTCGCGCCACAATTCTCGATTCCACGCCCGGCGAAGAAGCCGGCATCAAATCCGCCACGGTCCAAATCGAAGGCGAAAACGCCTACGGCATGTTGTCAGGCGAAAGCGGCGTCCATCGCTTGGTGCGCATCTCGCCATTCGATCAGGCCGCGCGCCGGCACACCTCGTTCGCGTCCGCATTCGTCATCCCGGAAATTGACGATCGCATCGAAATCAACGTCAAGCCCGACGACCTGCGCATTGACACCTTCCGCGCCGGCGGCCACGGCGGCCAGAACGTCAACAAAGTCGAATCCGCCGTGCGCATCACGCACTTGCCTTCTGGAATCGTCGTGCAATGCCAGAACGAACGCAGCCAGCACAAGAACCGCGAAATCGCCATGAAAGTTCTGCGCTCGCAACTTTACGAACTCGAGCTCGAAAAACGCCGCGACGCGCTCAACAAGCTCGACGCCTCCAAGCCCGAAATCAGTTTCGGCAGCCAGATCCGTTCCTACACCATGCAGCCGTATCAACTCATCAAGGACCATCGCACCAAAGTCGAGCGCGGCGATGTCCAAAAAGTTCTCGATGGCGACCTCGACCCGTTCATCCGCGCCTACCTGCTCTACCGCCGCGACATGGCGTAGCCGAGCTTTTTCCCCGAAACGGCAAGCAACGTTCCCCTTTGCCCGCCAATTTTGGCTCAGCACCGCACAATTCCCCCTGCCTTGGCGACCATTCAGCGCCGATTTAACGCCTTTCGATGCAAATGTTTGACACCCCCCAACCCGCATGCTAGCCTGATTTTTTGGGCTTAACTGTCCCACGCGCATTAGGGGCCCCCGAATTGCACTTACTCCGTTGGAGGATACTGTTTTGGCTCACCACGATGAAAAGTTTCTCTTTACCTCAGAATCTGTAACCGAAGGTCATCCCGACAAAATCGCCGACCAGATTTCCGACTCCGTTCTCGACGCCGTCTTGACGGACGATCCCATGGGCCGCGTGGCCTGCGAAACTCTGGTTACCACTGGCCTGATCGTCGTTGCCGGCGAAATCACCACCACCACCTACGTGGATTTCTCCGACCTCGCCCGCGAAGTCATTCGCGACGTCGGCTACACTCGCGCAAAATTTGGCTTCGATGCCGAAACCTGCGGCGTGATCTGCACCATCCACAAACAATCTCCAGACATCGCCATGGGCGTAGACACCGGCGGCGCCGGCGACCAGGGCTTGATGTTCGGCTTCGCCTGCGACGAAACGCCCGAGCTGATGCCTATGCCGATCCAACTCGCGCACAGCCTCACGCACAAACTCGCCGAAGCCCGCAAACAGAACGTCGTTGATTTCCTCCGCCCCGATGGAAAATCCCAGGTCACCATCGAATATATTGATGGCCGCCCCGCGCGCGTGGATACCGTGGTCATCTCCACGCAGCATAGCGACAAAGTCTCCCTGAAAGATCTGCAGCACGCCGTGCGCAAACACGTGATCGATCCCGTGCTGCCCGCGGCCATGGTGGACAAAAATACGAAGTACCACATCAATCCCACCGGACGGTTCGTCACCGGCGGCCCCATGGGCGATGCAGGCCTAACGGGTCGCAAGATTATCGTGGACACCTACGGCGGCTACAGCCGTCACGGCGGCGGCGCTCTGTCTGGCAAGGACGCCACGAAAGTTGACCGCTCCGCCTGCTACATGGCGCGCTACGTCGCAAAGAATCTTGTCGCCGCCGGCCTAGCCACGAAAGTGGAAGTCCAGTTGGCCTACGCCATCGGCGTCGCTGAACCCGTTTCCGTTATGGCCGATACTTTTGGCACCGGCACAATTCCCGATTCGCAGATCACCGAGCTGATCCGCGCGTTCTTCAAATTGACGCCCAAAGGCATAATCGAGACGCTCGACCTGCGCCGCCCGATTTTCCGGCCCACCGCGTCCTACGGCCACTTCGGCCGCACCGGCCCGGGATTCACCTGGGAGCGCACCGACAAAGCCGAAGCCATCCGCAAGGAAGCCGGCTCCCGCGGCGCCGTAGCCGTCTCTCGAAGCTAAGTAGCGCCGGCTTCTCGCCGGCTCTTTGCAGTTGAATTCGTAGGGGCGGTTCGCGAACCGCCCTTCGCAACTTTACAGCGGCCGTCCGTAACTGGACGCATTTGTCTTTGAATTATGTAGGGGCCGGTTCAGCCTCGTCGCACCGGGCCGCCGTTACCTGGTTTTGCGTTTGCAGTGTCGGCCGCAACACTGCCGAATTTGACGTAGCTTTTCTCTGCGCCCTCTGCGTCTCTGCGGTAAAAAAGGTTTTGGAACTTATCTCACGCACTTCAAATTTAAAGGGAGTCTCCAGTGGAAACAGCAACCAAGCTAGCCGGCGACGTAAAAGACATCTCTCTCGCGGAAAAAGGCAAACGCAAAATCGAATGGGCCAATCAACAGATGCCCGTGCTGCAACTCATCCGCAAGCAATTCATCAAAGACCAACCTCTCAAAGGCATCCGCATGTCCGCGTGCCTCCACGTCACCAGTGAAACCGCGAACCTCGCGATCACACTCCGTGACGGCGGCGCCGACGTAGTCCTCTGCGGCTCGAATCCGCTCTCCACCCAAGACGAAGTAGCCGCCTCGCTAGTAAAAGACTATGGCATTCCGACCTATGCCATCAAAGGTGAAGACAACGCCACCTACTACGCGCACATCGCCGCGGCGATTGACCACAAGCCGCAGATCACCATGGACGACGGCGCTGACCTCGTCACTCAACTCCTCACCAAGCATCCCGACCTCGTCAAGGGCGTAATCGGCGGCACCGAAGAGACCACCACCGGCGTCATCCGCCTGCGCGCCATGGCCAAAGACGGCACCCTGAAGTATCCCGTAATCGCCGTGAACGACGCGCTAACCAAGCATCTGTTCGATAATCGCTACGGCACCGGCCAATCCACTCTGGACGGAATCATTCGCGCGACGAACATGCTGCTCGCCGGTATGCGCGTCGTCGTCGCCGGCTACGGCTGGTGCGGACGCGGCGTCGCCATGCGCGCCAAAGGTCACGGCGCGGACGTGATCATCACCGAAATCAACCCCACGCGCGCGCTGGAAGCCATAATGGACGGTTTCCGCGTCATGCCCATGGCCGACGCCGCCAAAATCGGCGAAATTTTCGTCACCGTCACCGGCAACAAGTCCGTCATCACTCAAGAGCACATCGAAAAAATGAACGATGGCGCCGTGATCTGCAATTCCGGCCACTTCAACGTGGAGATTGACATTCCCGCGCTGGAAAAGATGGCCAGCTCCAAGAAGCCAGCCCGCCCCTTCGTGGACGAATACGTCATGAAGGATGGTCGCAAAATCTATCTCCTCGGCGAAGGCCGCCTCATCAACCTAGCCGCCGCCGAAGGCCATCCCGCAGTAGTGATGGACATGAGCTTCGCTAACCAGGCGCTCGCCTCCGAGTACATCGTCAAGAATGCCAAAGATCTGAAGCCCCAAGTTTATTCAGTTCCCGAACCCATTGACCGCCAAATCGCCAAACTAAAACTAGAATCCATGGGCGTCTACGTGGACAAGCTAACCGCCGACCAGGAGCACTACCTGGCCAGCTGGTCCGAAGGCACCTAGCCGCGAGCGCCGTTGCCTTTTTCTTGGTAGGGGCGCTGCTTGCTGCGCCCCTGCTTGGCGCAAAGTCGGGCCGTAGCGGCGGGTCTCAGACCCGCCCCGCTTTACGTAGCGCCAACGTCCCGCCGGCTCTTGGCAGTTAAATTGGTAGGGGCGCTGCTTGTGAATTGCGCCAAACCGCAATTCATCCTGAGAACCGGCGGTGCCGCTGCGAAAGGCTGCGCCCAGCTTGCCATTTTGCGGTCCTCGCGGCTTTCAACTGTCAGCTCTCAACTATTAACTCCTTCACTTGCCCTACCCATCGCCGCCCGCCCCATGTCCACACAGCATCGTTTGCTTTCTCTCCGCTGTCTCTCTAAAATACGCAGGTGATTTTTTTGCGCGAAGCCGGGCAACGCGAATTGGTTGAGGCGCCGATCCTTGCCCCGGCTGCGCGCCGCGCGCCGACGGGCTGCGTGCGCGCTCTCAATCCCGTTCTAATCGCTAGTGCGCCAGAATTAGGAATCGTCGTAACTTATTCAAAACAAACAACGGCGACATGTTCTAATCGCTACTTTTTCGCCACGTTTCGTGCTGCATCGCTTACGTATTCCCCCCCACCGTCGTCGCAACCCGCTATTTCTAATCGCAAATCTCCGGATTTAGAAGCACGCCTAACTCACACAAAACAGAGCATCGGCACCGTCTCTCATCGCGAAAAAACGCATGTCTGCGTTTTCGCGGATGTCGCGCTCTCAGCTGGCAAATTCCACCCCATCCTCGCTTCCCGGACCCCCTGCGCATGATGCAAGATTGGGCCTCCTGGGCCATCGAAACGGCCAAGCGCCGAGGGGCCACGTATTCCGACGCGCGCGTCATGGACATCCGCCAGCGCGAACTTGGCACCAAGAACGGCGAAGTCGGCACCCTCGTCGAATCCGAAACCCTGGGCATCGGCATCCGCGTGATCGCGGGCGGCGCTTGGGGATTCTCCTCCACCGACCGACTCACGCGCGAAGGCATTCAAGCCTGCGCCGCCGAAGCAGTAGCCATCGCTAAAGCTTCGGCCCTCGCGAAGCGCGCCGATGTGGCGCTCGCTCCCGAGAAGCCGCACGTGGACACCTGGCAGAATCCATTTCTGAAGGATCCTTTCCGCATTCCCGTCGAGCACCAGATCGCCGTGCTGCTCGCCGCCGACAAGGAAATGATGCGCGTGAAAGGCGTCACGCTTGCCGAAGGCTCCATGTCCTTCAAGCGCATTGACCAGCTTTTCGTTTCCAGCATCGGCGCGGTGATTCATCAAGTGAAAATGCATTCCGGCGCGGGAATTGTGGCCACCAGTTTCGCGGGCACCGAAATTCAGAAACGCTCGTATCCGAATAGCTTCGGCGGACAGCATGCGCTGCAGGGTTACGAATTGGTCGAGGCGCTCGATCTGGCGGGGAATGCCCAGCGCACCGCGGAAGAAGCCGTCGCGCTACACTCCGCCGCGCAATGTCCCGAAGGCACCTCTACAATTATTCTCGGCGGCTCGCAATTGGGTTTACAGATTCACGAATCGATCGGCCACCCCATCGAACTCGACCGCGTGCTCGGCCAGGAAGCGAATTTCGCCGGCATGAGTTTTCTCACCATCGAAAAACTGCGCAAATTAAAGTATGGCTCGGACATTGTTAACGTCGTCGCCGACGCGCGCCTCGAACACGGCCCCGGTCTCGGCACGTTTGCGTACGACGACGAAGGCGTCCCCGCTCAGTGCACGCCCATCATCACCGACGGTCTCTTCACCGGATACCTCAGCAACCGCGAGCTGGCTTCGGCCATCGGCGAAACGCGCTCCGGCGGCACCATGCGCACCGAATCCTGGAATCGCCTCCCCATGATTCGCATGACCAACATCAGCATCAACCCCGGCACCTGGAAATACGACGACCTGATCGCCGATACCGACGACGCGATTCTGATGGAGACCAATCGGTCCTGGTCCATTGACGATCGCCGCTATCATTTTCAATTTTCCACCGAAATCGGCTGGGAAGTGAAAGGCGGCAAGCTCGGCCGCATGATAAAAAATCCCAGTTACAGCGGCATCACCACCGAATTCTGGAACAGCTGCGACGCGATATGCTCTCGCGATCACTGGACGCTTTGGGGCACCCCGAATTGCGGCAAGGGCCAGCCAATGCAAACCATGGGCACAGGGCACGGCGCATCGCCAGCCCGTTTCCGTAACATTAAGGTAGGAGTAGCGTTTGCGAAGTAGCCGGTAGCATAGGTCTGCCCGCCGCAGGCAGGCAATCTTGCCTGTGCGCAGTTGCAGTCGCCTTGGTAGCGGCGCACTTTAGTGCGCCACTTGCAGCGTGCCGCAGAACTGAAAATGGCAAAAGCCAAGAAAAAATCGGCAACCAAACAGCCGCGGAACTCCTCCGCACCTCAGTCCTCGAATCATCCCAGCGGCGCGCGCTTCACCTCGTCGGAACTGGATCGCATAGCCGACCGCATCATTAAATGGAGCAACGCCGACGAAACGGAAGTAGAAATCGACGCGACGGTGGACGCCCTGACCCGCTTCGCCAACAACACCATCCATCAGAACGTCGCCGAACACACTCTGGGCATCTCCGTCCGCGCCGTCGTGGACGGCCGCACCGCCCGCGCCACCACCAACAAGACCGACGAAGAATCCCTCCGCCGTGTGATCGCCGCCGCCGTGAGCCTCGCGCGCAACCAGCCGGAAAATCCCGACTTGCTTCCGCTGCTCGGTCCGCAGAAATATCAAAAGGTCTCGAATTTCTATCGCTCCACGGTCGCGGCCACTCCGCATGATCGCGCCCGCGCCGTGGCGCGCGTCTGCAAAATGGCGGATGCCGCCGACCAGACTGCCGCCGGGATTTTCACCACCGGCTTCGTGCAGAATGTGCTCGCAAATTCCAGAGGGCTTGTCGCACGGCACGACCACACCCGCGCCGAATTTTCCGTCACCATCCTGGAAGACAATTCTTCGGGTTGGGCCAAAGCCAATTCCGCGGACATTTTGAATATTGATCCGGACGCGCTGTTCGAAAGCGCCAGCGAAAAAGCGGCCGGCTCGCGCAAACCGCGCGAACTTCCGCCCGGACGCTACACCGCGATTCTGGAACCGCCCGCCGTGCTCGATCTGGTCGGCTCGATTTTCTACGATTTCGCTGGTACCGGCGTCCTCGACAAGCGTTCCTGCCTGAACGATCGCATGGGCAAAAAGATTTTCGGCGACAACATCACGCTGTGGGACGACGTCTATCATCCGCTGCAAATCGGCGCGCCGTGGGATGGTGAAGGTCTCCCGCGACAGAAGGTTTTGTTGGTGGATCGCGGCGTGCCGAAAAATCTGGTGTACTCTCGCGCCACCGCGGAAAAAATGAAAACCAAACCCACCGGCCACGGCTTCACACTACCGAATGAATTCGGCGAAGCGCCGATGAACCTGGTATTTTCCGGCGGCGATAAATCCGTGGACGATATGATTCGCTCCACGGAGCGCGGAATCCTGGTCACGCGCCTCTGGTACATCCGCGAAGTGGATCCCTACGAAAAAGTTTTGACGGGCATGACCCGCGACGGCACGTTCCTGGTGGAAAATGGCCGCGTCGCGGGCGGCATTCGCAATTTCCGCTTCAATCAAAGCGTCATCGAAGCGCTCGCCAACGTCGAGATGCTAGGCCCCGCCGTGCGCTCCGCCGGCGAAGAATCCTTCGAAATGGTAGTTCCGGCGATGAAAATCAACAATTTCCATTTCAGCGAAGTCACAAAATTCTGACGCGTCTACCAACAGTGCTTCCGGAGAGGCCAGACACATCTTCGCGAAAGTAGAAATATGTACGCGCAGAAAAAACAGCTCCGTTATTTGGTGAATTGCAGGCTGGTGATGGCGCGGGAAATCACGTTCTCCTGAATCTGCACCAAATCAGTATCCGCCAGGGTCATCCCGAAAATCGTGTACACGCGCGCGCCGCGCGGAATGTAAACCACGATGCCGGACCAATCGCGCGCGTCCACGCTGCCGCGAAAACGCCGCTCGGTAGCGGAGACGCCTGAAATCATCACTTGCTTCTCGCCCAGCGGACGGAAGTTTTCCATCACTTCGTGCAGGCGCTGTTCCGTCGTGGCGATATCGTTCGCCAGCGATTTGCCGCTGGGTTCCTGCCCGATTAAAAGATAAGTGTTCTGATCGTCCGTTCCGAGTGCTGTGATTGATCCTGGCAAAATCGTGCGCGCGCCTTCGATCAGTTTCCACGTCGGCGGTTTGTACATCTGAAAACCGTACGTATCGTTCGTATAGAGGTTGCCGCTCACTTCTTCGCGCATCGGTTCAGGCGCAGCGGGTTTCGGCGGCGGCGCCGGGGTTGCGACGGGAGCTGATGCGTTCGATGCATTCAACGCGCCGGACGCAGGCTGCGTCGAATTGTTCGATGAAGAACTCGGCGTGTTCGCGTGCGGATATTCGACGGCGGAATGGTTGGCCGAAGGTGCAGATTCCGACGCCGGAGTTTTGCCGAGCGGCGCGGAAGCGTGCTCGACCTTTTCTGGTTTCGCCGTTGCCGGCGCAGGCGCGGCGACATGAGTTTTGGCCGCCGCAGGCTCCGGTTGCTTCGCCTCACCTGTGACTGTGATGGAAACGACCTGGTCCTTCTGCACCACGGCGAATCCGTAGCTGGTCTTCACCTTGAAGGAATTATCCTCGAAGCCGACGATGGTGCCGTTAATCTTCGAGCCGTCCTTGAGTTTGATCTCGTCGGCGCGCGCTGATGCAGCGAGCAGCAGAAAGGTCAGCGCGGCGAGGCCGGCGACGGATGCGATCCTTCGGTTCATGCGTTCGAGTATCGCGCCGGGGCACGCGAGCGGCAAGCGTGGGCGCGAAGCGGTTGCTTGTTTAGTCAGCCACAGTCATATCTGGCGAGCGGAGGTCTCGATGCGGTGAGCGTTGCATCAGAATCGAGCGCCTAACGTGCGCGTTTGCGCTCGCGCGTGGCCTGCGGCGTGGGCCGCGATTTGACTGTGGGAGGCGGCGCGGAGTGAATCGCGCGAAGTTCGTGCTGCAGGAGCGCGAATTCGGATTCGAGGGAGCTCAATCCCGCTGGCGCTTCGCGGAGGTTCTCCGCGCGACCGAGGGCCTCGAGATTGCGCGCCGCAGCGACGGCTTTCGGGGCGCCAAAAATGGCAAGCGATCCTTTCAGCAGGTGAGCGGCGCTCGTGAGTTCTGCGGAGTTCTTCTTCGCGACCGCGTTGCGGATGCGCGACAGCGCCTTCGGCGCATCCGCCAAGAACGTGGCGGCGAGCGAACGAATCAGTTTCTCATTTCCTCCGGTCGTGCGGCGCAAGTGCGTGACGACGTCTTCGGAAACCCCCGGCGAATTTGCCACGGAATCCGTTGAGGCGCGTGGCGTCGCGGATGACGCAGTCGCTGCGATGGGTTCTGCGTCATGTTGAGAATGTGAGGCAGCCGGATGCAAGCACTGATCCGTCGACTCGACGGCCTTGTAGAGCGTCTTCACATCCACGGGTTTCGCGAGAGATGAGTCCATTCCCGCTTCACGAAAACGATGCTCGTCGTCTTCAGTGGTATGGCCGGAGATGCCGATGATGACCTGATGTTTTCCGGTAGTGGCTTCGCGCCGCCGAATCGCGGCGGTGGCTTGCAGCCCGGTCATGATCGGCATTTCTTCGTCCAGCAGCACCACGTCGAAGGTGTGATTTTCCAGCGCGGCGAGGGCCTGGCGGCCGTCGGCGACGCCTTCGGCGAAGTGCCCGCGCTTCTTTAATAGCTCAATGATCAGGTCGCGATTCAGTTCGGCATCATCGGCGACGAGAATACGCAGAGATTTTTCGGCCTTCTTGAGTTTGTGTGATTTATCTTTTTCCAGATGCTCCACGGATTTCCTCCGTGCCGCAGCGGTTCCTTTGCTCTCCGCGGTTTCCGCCGCGCGCGGCAAGCGAAACCAGAATCGCGAGCCGCCACGCTCACGCGTTTCCGCGCCGATGGCGCCGCCCCAACGCTCTACCGTGATCTTGCAGAAATAAAGTCCGAGTCCGGCTTTTCCTGCCTGCGTCTTGCCCTTGGAAAAAAGCGCGAAAAGCTGATCGGGGCGCTGATCGGGCGGCAAGCCTGGACCTTCATCGTCCACGAACGCGAAGGCGAATCCATCGTGGTCCTGCAAACCAATCGTAACCGAAGTTCCCTTCGGCGCGTAGCGCATGGCGTTTTCCAGCAAATTGCCGAAGATGCGATCGATTCGCGAGGCATCACCGGCCACGCGCCAGCCGCGCGAACCGCTAGCGTGCGCGCCCAGAGCCAGGTGGATCTGGCGCTCGCGAAACGCAGGAGAGAATTCCTCGATCGCTTGCTTGGCGCAGACGAGCAGGTCCGGAGCCTCGGAAAGCGTAGTTTCACGCGCTTGCTGCGCGGCGAGGTCGCTGGAAAAAGCTTCCAGGATCCCGCGAATCATCAGTTCCTGACGCTGTGACTCGCGCTCGCCGGCTGTTACGTATTTGCGCAGCGCGGCGGGGAGATTTTCCCGTTCGAGGAGATGGAAAACTCCGTTCATGGCGCTGAGCGGTTGAGTGAGGTCGTGCACGATGCAATGCAGCAGAATTTCCTTCTTCTGAATTTCTTTCAGCAGCTTTTCGTGTTCGAGAACGGAATCCCGCGCGGCCTGGAACCACTTCTGCCGCTGCCCAAACGTTTCCGAAAGGTTTTGAATCAGCAGAATTCGTTTTCCGTCGAGCGAGCGTGCGGAAGCTTCGAGTGGAATTTCGCCGCCATCCGCGCCTCGTTCGATCCAAGTGCCGGAATTCACTGAGCCCGGCGAAAGAGCGCGCCAGAATTCTTCAGCATCAACGAGGAAATTCTCAAGGAAGGTCGATTTGTCGATCAAACGTATCGGCCCGCCGCCGCCGGGCACTGCGGCCCAAATGTTTGCGCACCATGGAGGCCAGTCGCCGATCAGCCGGAAATCGCCATCGCCGAGATACTCAAACAGCACGTAACCTTCGCTGCCGAGGAATGATTCGAAGATGGAATTCGTGGCCATTTATTTTGCTAGCATCGCTTGTGCCAGATGCGAGAAAGCGTTTTCGACAGCATCGCCTGTTTTGGCGCTGGTGTGCTCGAGCGTCCAGCCTGCTGCGGCCAGCTGCGCTTCCTGAGCGGGTTCGATTTCCCACTGATCTGTGAGGTCATATTTATTCAGGGCCAGCACCGCGGGCACTTTTCCGATTGCGGCCACAACACGTTCATTCAATTCCAGCGCATCGTCCAGAGTTTGGCGGCGCGTGCCGTCCACGACCAGAAGATAGCCATGCATACCGCGCAGGTAGGACAGGCGCATTTTCTGGAACACATCTTCGCCGTAAATATCCCAGAGCACCAGCGTAAGGTCTTCGCCGTTGGCATGCACCACTTTTTTATCCACCTTCACGCCGATGGTCGTGTGGTACTGCTCGTCGAACATGCTTTCGACGAAGCGCCGCACCAGGCTGGATTTTCCGACGGAGAAGGAACCGAGCATGCAGACTTTCTTCTGGAGCATTCCGATGTCTCGCTCAGTTTAAGGGAGCAGCGCCTGAGGCACCAGTGACTGTGCCGGCGGCGGGCAGAGGAGAAACAGTGATCTTGAACGTGACGCTGCGATTGAGGCGGCGCCCTTCTTCGGTGCCTTCATCGCGCAGAGGCTGGGAAGTGCCGACACCGCGCGGAAGCAGGCTGGCGGATCGGACGCCGTTGCGCAACAGAGCCGCGCGAATTTGGTCGGCACGCTGCCGGCTGAGAGCAAGATTTGCGGCTTCGACGCCGGTAATATCGGTGTGGCCGACCAGTTCGATGCTGACGGCCTGGTGCAGAGAGCCGGCCTGCGCGACGAGTTCGCGGATATTCTTTTCGGTTTGGGTGAGATTATTTTCCTGGCCGACTTCCAGCTCCGCGCGGCCCAGAGGGAATAGCAGCGCAGTGGATTCAAGCGTGTTCTTCAGCGCATTGAGTTCCTGGAGGTTCGAATTCTGCAAATGAGATTCGTCCACGCGGCTGACGCCGGCAATCCAGGGAGCTTTTTCCTCAAGCTGTGCGATCCAATTCTGCGATGCGGCGCCTTCGGGAATTAATTCGCCGTCGTTTGCCGTGAACGTGACGCCCGTGGGCGGATGCAGCAACGCCGCGGCACGCCTGGCCACGATGGCATCATCGAGCGAATAGTAGGGCGCGAGCTGCAGGTCCGCGTGATCGGGATCGAGGCCGGCCTGAGCGATCAATTTCTTGGGATCTTCCGAGAGAGGATCACGGAATCCTTGAATGTGAAACGTACGGCCGTCTTTGGTGTACGAAACCACGACGATGCCGGGCTGTTTGCGCATCGCAGACAGGAATCGCGACCATTCGATGAGCAAGTACGTGGAGTAGCCAATCCAACCGAGCAGCAGGACGGCGGCAATGGCTCCCGCGATCATGGCCGCGCGCGGTCTGCGCATTTCCGGCGGCTTCTCACGATACTGGGTTTCGAGCAGGCGCGCGATCTGAGATTCCGCCGCGCGGAACGGCCCCGGATCGCCCGCGAAGCGGGCCAGCGCGGAACTGTAATGCCGTTGGATCTCTTCCAATGTTTCGTTCATCGCCAGGTTGTAAGCTTCAGGCGCGTGGCCGCGAATGGCGGCAGCGATTACGGCGTTCGGACCGCTGACGACGCGAATCTGCAACTCGTCGAACGTCATGTTGCCGAGGTTTTCGGTTTTCCCCGGCTGAAAGGAATCGCGCGCAAACTGTTGAATCGCGGAGAGGAGCCCCGCGACCATGTCGGCGTCCTGCGCAGGAGCGGACGGAGCAACGACGTGATTCAGGACCAACCCGGTTTCGCGATGGATCAGGAAAACCTGCTCGACGCGATAGAGCAGGCTGTGCATCAAAACAATTTCCGCGAACGGTTTTCCGGTGCGGAACGCTTCGATGCGCCATTTGATTCCGCGCCACGACAGGCTGTGCTCGAGAGCTTCGTTGAAAGATTCGAGCATGCCGCGCAGAGTTTCCGCGATGGATTTGCGAATGGCAGGACCCATGACGGGGAAAAGCGCGTCGGCAAGAACGTGAGGATCGCGGCGAACGGATTCGCGCAGAGTTTCTTGAATGGTGGGGGCGAGAGCAGCGGCCAGAGCGAGGTCATCGCCTTTCGCGCGGCGCATCTGAATGGCTTCGGCGACGACGACACTCACGTCTTCCGTGCGTTTTTCGAGATTTTCGAGGCGATCCTGGATCGACGCGATGCCTTCCTGTTCGGGCGCGACGATTAAGTGGCGCAACTCTTCGTACGCGTGGTTGTTGTCCGTCGGTTTTTCCTGGGCCTGCGCCTCGAAGGCGCGGCGTTGCGCTTGCTCGGCCATATTGGGAGGGTGAAGGTTTCGCCGGCGGGCTCAGGATGCAACTCGCTGAATCCGCGCGTTACCGATGCACTCGCCGGCGAATCTGCCGGCAAGTCTTCCGGTCACTCTTCGGCTACTCTCCGGGCAGCTCGAATTTGTTCTTGAGCCGCAGCGAGAATTCGTTAAACAAGTCGGCGAGGCCGGCGCGGTCCGTTTTTTCATCGCGCAAGACTTCGACTTCCCGGTTCAGGGCCGCGGTGGAATCGCGGCGCAGCTTATCAATTTCCGCGGAGACCGACTTTGAATGCTCAAGCAGCTTGGCGCGCAGCTCGGCGTGGCCATCGGACATCTGGTCTTCGAGTTGCGAGAGTTTCTTGTCGACGATCTTTCCGGTGTCCTTCATTTCGCGCGTAAGTTCTTTCAGTCCTTCAGCGCGCTCGGACTTTTCGGTCTTGATGCGCTGCCCCAGGGAATCGGTTTCTTCCTTGATGTAATTGCCCAGAGTGTCGAGGCGTTTGGTCATGTCCTCGCGCAGTGTATCGATGGCCTTGCTGACGGTTTCTTCCAGGCGGACGAAGCGTTTCTCGTAATCGCGCATCTGCGAGCCGAATAAGATGTCGCGGATCTTGTCTACATTGGCGCCTTCCGCGTTTTCCTTGGAATTTGAATTGTGCATTTTTGCGTCCGCCGGGGATGCCATTTTCCTACCTCTCCTTTGCATGCCCTTAGCGCGATGCCGGGGGGACCGTCGCGAGGAAGGGCGGGGCATGGGCGGACATTACTACGAATGGACGCGTGCCGCAATATACAGGTCGTCTACAACGGGCGAACAGCGAGTAGTAGAAGTCCTAGAACTGGGGCGTGTAAAAAAATGAGATTGTGGCGCGGTCGTGCGCTCGAGGTAATGGGCTGGAGCGGCTGACGGAGTTTACAGTCGAGGCTTGAACGTTGAAAGTCGGGGGTTCGCAGCGTGGCCCTTCGATCCCGCACTGCGGGATCTCCGGATGAATCGCCCTACGGGGCGATTCACAAGCTGCGACCCTACCGGCGACCCCTTACACAGCAGGCGAGAGGGGCGAGGCAAGCTTCGCCTGGATCGTTTTGTTGCCGGGCAATTCGCTTCGGCGAAAGCGCCGGCAAGCCGTCGCACTCCATCTAGGGCCAGGCGAGGACGCGGCGTGCTGTAGCGCGACGAGCGGAGTTAGCGGTCGAGAAAGGCGCGGAGGCGTGCGTAGCCTGCGCGGCTTACTGGAAGCTGGGTGCCATTGGCGAGGACGGCGATGTGGCTCTCTTTGCCGTAGGGCTCGACCTTAGCTACTCGTTCCAGGTTGACGATGTAGGACCGGTGAATGCGCATGAAGCGCGCGGGGTCGAGCGCGGATTCCAGGCTGGAGATGGTTTGCTGCTTCAGATGCTTCTTGCCTTCGGCGGCGAGCGCGACGTAATCGTCCTGAGCTTCGGCGTAGTCGAGCTTGGCGAGCGGAATGATGCAAACGCGGGTGCCATCGCGGACCGCAATGCGATCGAGGAATTGCGCGGGCGCGCGAGCGGCGACGGCTAATTCTGTCGCGGACGGCGTCTGCTCCGGCAGTTTGCCTGCGAGGCGCTCTTTGGCGCGTTGCAGCGATGCTTCGAAGCGGTCGGCGCCGAAGGGCTTCAGAAGGTAGTCGACTGCATGAACTTCGAAGGCTTTGATGGCGTAGCTGTCGTAGGCGGTGACGAAGACGACGGCGGTGTCGTTGCCAATCAGCTCGAGGACTTCGAAGCCATCGAGCTTGGGCATCTGGATGTCGAGAAACATCAGGTCGGGCTTCTGCTCGGTGACGATCTTCACGGCTTCGAAACCGTTGGCACATTCGGCGATCAGCTCGATTTCGTTGTGCGCGGCGATGAATTCGCGCAGGACCTGGCGAGCGAGTTCTTCGTCGTCCACAATCACCGCTCGAATTTTTGCTGCAGCTGCGCGGGTCATGCCGGTTGCGCCTCGCTTTCCGTGGGCAGAGTCAGGGCCACGCGGTAACGATCACCTTCGGTTTTTACGGCGAAGCTGGCTTGATTGCCGTAGCGCGCCTGCAAACGCTGGCGGACGTTCACCAGGCCGACGCCGCTTTTGCGCCGCGGCGGAGCATCGGGATCGAAACTGTTTTCGACCGTGATGGTCAGGTCGCCGTTTTGCGAGTGGACGTCCAGACGGATCCAGCCGCCTTCGACGAGGTTGGCGATGCCGTGCACGACGGCGTTTTCGACGAGCGGTTGCAACAGAAGAGGCGGCACCGGAACGTGCAGAGCGGTTTGGTCAATATTTTCTTCCATGTGGATGCGCGCGCCGAAGCGGACTTTTTCGACGGCGAGGAAGGCGCGGATGAGAGAGAGCTCTTCTTCCAGCGGAATCGCGGCTTTTTCTCCCAGGCCCAGAGTGCGTCGCAAGAAATCACCGAGCAGGATACACATTTCCCGCGCCTTGGATGCGTCGGAACTGGTGAGCGCGCTGATGGAATTCAAACTGTTGAAGAGGAAGTGCGGATTGACTTGAGCTTTCAACGCGCGCAGTTCGGCATCGCGTGCGAGGACGCTGGCTTTCATCACACGGGCTTCCGCGTCACGCGAGGCTTCGACTGCAATTATCACGTAATACAAGGTTACCCAGAGCAGATAAAGCAGCAGGCCGGTGACGATCACCAGCGGAACTTCCGGCCGGAAACGGTGGCTCAGGCCTGGAAAGGATTGCATCTTGGAGAGCGTGCTGGCGAGGCTCTCGGCCGCAACGGCCCAGATGATAGCGGCGACGAGCGCCGCGGTTAGGTGCGTGGCAATCAAGCGGCCGAGGCTATATTTTTCCAGCGGGTTACCGCGGCAGGAATACCAGGAAGTGAGGCAAAGAAACGCGTACAGAAGGCAGAGCGGCACGGAAAGGACGATTGCTTCGTGATCGCTTAATTCGTGAGAGACGGTGAGGAGATAGGCGAGCAGGCCGGCGATGGGAATCCACGCGAGGAGGTAAATTAAGACGCGGCGGAATTGGCTGAGTATGGGATGCATGATTGCGCTTTAGTTCTTTACGACGATGCCGCCGAACAGGCTGGCACCTTTCATAATCAGTCGTTTTTGTTGCGTGCCGCTGACGCTGGGCGGTTGCTGATCGGTTTCGTCCACGAAGGCGCCGAACAGGCTGATACCCTCCATGGAAACCAGCCACTCGTCCGGAACTTTGATTTCGCCGCCACCCATGAAGGACATGGCTTCGATGGTGGCCGAATCACCTTCCATGTCCGCTTGGCGCAGGTCAATTTGAAAGCCGCCCATCACGGACAAGACGCTGCCGCCTTTGAATTTCTTGCTGGTAATGCGGCGTTTGAAGCCGCCGAGAATTGCGACGCCGTTGAAATCGGCGTCCGGGGAACCGGTGCGGGCCCAGCTATTGAAAAACTCTGGCCACTGAGAACCGGTTGTGCCATCGGGACGGGTACGCGGGCTGGCGGCCCGCCAGATCATCAAGACTCCGCCGCCGATGATTATGAGGGGCCAGATCGTGTCAAAGCGGATGTGTGCGAAGCCGAGATTTTCCAGAACCAGGAGCACTCCGATCGCTAGCAGAGTGATGCCCCACACGCCTCGTCCGCCGCAGCCGCGGCCATTAATCAGCATCGTCGAGCCGGCGGCGATCAGAACCACCGGCCAGAAATAGCTGAAGACGCGGTCAGCGTTGATGAGTCCTTGTTGATCGAGCAGGAGCACCACTCCGGCGGCGACGATCAGCGCGCCGAAGATGAAGCTCCAACTGTATGAGCGGTTGCTTCCCATGATTGTTAACCCCTCCGGGATGCGGAGAAGCGATTTTCCTGTGTCGCTAGCAAGATTGCGAGTCCCAGACCCACGAGGATCAAGGGCCAGTAGCGCAGCACCTCTCCCGCATTGGGGAGATTCAGGCGCATGGAGAGGATATTCCAAATGTCGCCGAGCATCATGGAAAAGAGCCAGAGGTTGTCTAGGCGAAGATGGCCATAGCCGAGTTCGCCCAGCTGGAAGACGATGCCCAGCAGGATCAGCAACGTCGCGCCCACCATGGGGATTCGCGCGCTGGAAATCATTGAAGTCATGGGCGACTGGCCATTTATGCTGGTCATGGTCTCATCTCCGGTTCGAAGTGCATTGCCGTTCATGAGGCGAGAATAGACGACGACAGGTGGGGCGTCTTGTGTTAATCGGCGAATGGCGGGTGCGTATCGGTGAATGGCGGGGTAGGGAGGTGAAGGAGGTAATCTGCCCAGAGGCGCAGAGGCAGGGAGAGAAACGAAACTTAGATCGAAAGAGGGATCGAGGCGACAAGCGCGAGAACCCGAGACGCTGGAAAACACCGAGTTGCGCAGTTCAGCCGGTGCTGCGTCAACGCAGACTGCGCCCGCAAGTGCGAAACTTCCGCGTTTACGACAGGGTCATGCCGATCCAGAAGGCGGCGGTGAGGATGCCTGTTAGGAGCAGCATCAGGCGCAGGCGCTTTTTACGCACGGCTACGATAATTACGCCCATGGCGCAGAGCAGGAAGCCCAGCTCGGGCCAGAACATGGCGGAGTTGAATGTGCTATTGGAGGCGTTGGCTGGATCCTGAAGCCAGGAAGATGCGAACGAAGTGGCGGCGGTGAGCGACACGGCCACGGCTCCGGCGAGCGCCATGCCTTTTGCCCACTCCGGAACGACCCAGTCTTTTTTCGCGTCGCGCCAGTCAAGCCACGTTTGCGCGACTACTAATGCTGCAACCATCAAAACGAACAGCGCCACGTCCCCCTCCCCAAGCGCGCACCGTTGCTGCTCTTTTACGGCTGCCAAGCACCGGAGGCGGCTCGCTCCGCGGAGCAAAGGTTCCGTTGCCGGACATGGAGCTGAAACGGCACCAGGGCCGTTGCTGCCGAATTACATCCTCAGTGCGCGGCCGCTCTTGCCTGTAGCGGCTTTGCTGCCTCGACAGACCCCGTTGCTTTTGCCCTTTTGCAATGCTCTTCTTGTGATGCAAGTTCTTCCCGCGCCATGCGCCTTAGCATGGCTTGCATTACGATGCTGCCTTTCGGTGCAATTCCCAAGACTCCACCGGCAAACCCTGCAAACTCGACCGGCGTGCCAGCGGGGAATTCGCCGCTGAGCCTACGACGGATTGAACTCGTTCGTCAAAATCATTCTTTCAGCAGCTACGACCGACACTGCGACGCCGCTGAGAAGGCGGATAGGGAGGGGCAATCGGGCTTCCAAAGGTACTCGGCCGGAGGCGATGGAGAGGCGCCATCTAACTTCATGCAAAGATTGGGGATATTTACGTTCGTGGGATTTGAGGACGCCGCGAAGCGCAGAATGGCCGAGCCTTCATCTCGGAAATTCGCACGCTGACCAACACATTGTCCAATTTATGAAACGTTTTGCAGTAATTTACAGAGCTCGCACGCACGACTGAGGCGCTGATATGGCTCGATTTGAGTGCGGTCCTTTGGGGTGCAACTTCCATCACCACCGTCAATACCGGGGAGCCGTCGCGTCCGCGTTCTCTGCTAGGATAGCCGTGCTTATGCGAAAACCTTGGGTTATTGCGCACCGCGGGGCTTCCGGGCACGCGCCGGAAAATACGCTTGCCGCGTTTGAGCGTGCCGTTCAGCTGGGTGCTGGATTCATCGAGACGGATCTGCATCTGACGCGCGACGCGCGGTTCGTGGCGATCCACGACGCCACTTTGGAGCGGACCACCAATGGACGCGGGAACGTCCACGATTTCACTTTGGCGGAACTGCGCCAGCTGGATGCGGGCATGTGGTTCGACCGGGAATTCATGGGGCAGCGCATACCGACGCTGGAGGAAGTGCTGAAATTCGGGAAGGAGCATGACGTGATTTTTTATCTCGAAGTGAAGTATGACGCGGCGTGGGGCATGCACCATTCGCTGGCGGCCGAGCTGCATAAATCGCAAAGCACGGCGCGGTCGATCGTGATTTCGTTCGACCAGTCCACGCTGACCGCGCTGCGCCAGGTGGATTCCACGATGATGATGGGGTTGCTGGTGGACGAACCCAGTGAAGACGTTGCGAAAGTTGCGACCGAGTTGGGCGTGCGGCAGCTGTGTCCTAAGGTGAATCTGGTTACCCCGAAATTAGTGGAGGAAGCACATCGCGTGGATTTGCAGGTGGCCACGTGGACCGCGGACGATCCGGAAGTGATGCGGACCGTGGCTTCGGCGGGCGTGGATGGAATTATGTCGAATTTTCCGGATCGGCTGCAGACGGTTCTCGAAGAGTCATAGTCACCGCGCTGGCGTTTCAAAAATCACAGACAAAGCCGCGCCGCGGAAATGTTGGCACCCGGGCAGGCTGGGGCGCAGCAAACAGCGACCCTACCGGTAAATTAAAGTGCTCAAAGGTTTGCTGTTCGTTGTTCGCGATCGAAATATGGGCATGCCGCAGCATTTAAAAAACGCCAATTGGGAGATTGGCGTTCCCAGGGCACTGCACTACTTAGCGAGCTGGGCGAAGAGCGCGGCGAATTGGGCTAGGGTGAGTTGTTCGGCGCGGGCGTCGGGGCGGAGCGCGGTTGCTGCCAACGCTTCGTGGATTTTTTTGTCGGTCGCGATGGGTAGCAGGTTGTTGCGCAGGGTTTTGCGTTTTTGGCTGAAGCAGGTCTGCACGAACTCCAGGAAATGCTTTTCGTTCGCTTCTCCTGCCATGTTGAGGTTTGCTTGTGCGCCGGGGAGCGTCATACCTACAAGCGCGGATTTTACTTTTGGCGGCGGGCGGAATGCGCCGGGGGGAATGCGTAGCGCGATTTTCGGCTGGGCGTAAAACTGGCAGAGCGCGGAAAGATAGCCGTAGTCGCGCACGCCGGGATGCGCGGCGATGCGTTCGGCGACTTCCAGTTGAATGACGATGCTGATGGAAGCGATCCGGGCGGCCCAGCGGAAAAGATGATGCAGGATGGGCGAGGCGATGTAGTACGGCAGGCTGCCGTACACATGAATTGTTGCGGCGGCTAGATCACCGACGTTTGTCGCTAGGACGTCGGCGGTGACGATTTCAAGGCCGAGCCATTTTGCGGGATCGGTGTCGCGGGCGGCTCCTAGGCCTTCCGCTAGTCTCTGGTCGGTTTCGATCGCGATGACGCGGCGGCCTTCGCCTACGAGCAGTTGCGTCATTTCGCCGTGGCCGGGGCCGATTTCGACCCAAGTTTGGTTGGCAGCGAGGGGCAGGGTGGCGAGGATGCGTTTGCGCCATCCGAGATCGTGGAGAAAATGCTGGCCTAAGCGTTGGCGTGACATTGTGTCGTGCGAGTGTAGCAATGCGGGGTGTGTGCGAACAAATGGGATGCGGCGCGAATTCGATGACGGGCTCCCGTGACTTTGCGACAGCCTGAACGGTCACGGCTGTCTAAAACTGAAAGCAAGATGCCCGCTTGGTCCCGAAAAGCGCGGGACGAAGCAGCCGCTACATAGTCAACTGCAAAGCGCCGGCGAGACGCCGGCGCTACGAAAGCAAGAGTACAGGCGCGATCGCCTATGCTACGCCATGCTTGACGAACCTCCGGCGTTCCGATACCGTTTGCGTTTCTGTTGACCGCTTATGAAAATTCTGTTCATCGCGTCGGAAGGTTTGCCTTACTCGAAGACCGGCGGCTTGGCGGACGTGGTGGGCGCGTTGCCCAAGGTGCTGGCGGAGCTGGGCCACGAAGTGGCGGTACTGCTGCCGCGTTACCGTGGGAATAAAATCAGCTCGATCCTGGTCTCCAGCGTGACGGTTACTCTGGGCGACAAGTTGCGCTTCCCTGCGATTGGCGAGGGCGTGGCGGTCGCGGGCGTGCGTTTTTTCTTCGTGGATGACCGCGGATTTTTCGACCGCGAGCAGTTGTACGGCGAAAAGGGCGCGGATTATCCGGACAACGCCGAGCGCTTCACCGAATTTTCGCGCGTGGCGATCGAGTTCATGAAGCGCGTGTGGCTGCCGGACGTGATCCATTGCCACGACTGGCAGACCGCGCTGGTCCCAGTGCTGCTGCGCACGCAACACGCCGAGGATCCGGTAGTGCGCGGGTTGCCGGTGGTGTTCACCATTCACAACATCGGCTACCAGGGAATATTTCCGCAGGCGGTGATGCGTACGCTCGGCCTGCCGGACGCTTTTTTCACGATGGACCGCCTGGAGTTTTACGGCAAAGTAAACTTTCTGAAGGGCGGGCTGCTCTACGCCGATTACCTGACGACCGTGAGCCGCCGCTACGCGCAGGAAATTCAAACGCCGGAATTTGGCAATGGTTTGGAAGGAGTGATCAGGGGGCGCGCGGACCGGTTGATCGGGATTCTGAACGGCGTGGACTATTCCGTATGGAGTCCGGAGGTGGACACCTTCATCACACAGAATTATTCCGTGCACAATCTGGAAGCGAAGAAGGCCGACAAGAAAGATTTGCTGCAGCAGTTCAAGCTCCCGGCGGATAAGCCGGAAGATGTGGACCGCCCGGTCGTGGGCATCGTCTCGCGCTTTGCGGATCAGAAAGGGTTCGACCTGATCGCGCGAGTTGCGGGCGATTTGATGAAGGAGAATTTGACGCTGGTAGTGCTGGGCACGGGCCAGATGGAATACGAAACGCTGTTTAAGGATATGGCGGAGAAATATCCGGGGCGCGTAGGCGTGAAGATCGGTTACGACAACCCCCTGGCGCATAAGATTGAGGCCGGGGCGGACATGTTCTTGATGCCTTCGCGGTACGAGCCGTGCGGCTTGAACCAGATATACAGCTTGCGCTACGGTACCGTGCCGATCGTGAGGGCAACGGGCGGCCTCGATGACACCGTGCAAAACTTTGACCCCAAAATGCATCACGGGACTGGGTTTAAGTTCGAGGCGTATGACGGGCGGGCGCTGCTGGACTCGCTGCGGACGGCTTTGAAATTGCAGCGCGATCCGAAAGCGTGGCAGGCGTTGCAGAAGAACGGCATGGCTAAGGATTATTCGTGGAAGGCTTCGGCAGCGGCTTATGTCACACTGTATGAAGCAGCTAAGAGGGCTCGAATCCCGCGGGTTGCTGGGACATCTAAAGGTTAGCGCTGGAGACGTTTCCTGGAGTTTTTTGGGAGGCGTGGTGCGGCGCTACAAGGGACAATAAGGGACAACATGTCAGATAACATCCAAGCGGTGAACGACGCGAATTTCGAAGCAGACGTGGTGGAAGCCAGCAAGACCCAGCCGGTGATGGTGGATTTCTGGGCAGATTGGTGCCGCCCCTGCCATATGTTGACGCCGACGGTGGAAGAGCTGGCGAAAGAGCACGCCGGCAAGCTGAAAGTGGTGAAGCTCAACGTGGATGAGAACATCAACGCGGCCGGGAAATTCAATATTCGCGGCATTCCCACTTTGTTGATTTTTAAGGGCGGGCAGGTGGCCGACCAGCTCGTCGGGGCGCAGCCGAAAGAGCAGATCGAGAAAGTCATCCAGCGCCACATTTCGTAGGCGCGATTTCACTTCAAGCCAGGTGACCATGAGCGGCGGCGAGGTAGAGCTGACGATGCTGGGGACTGCGCCGACGTTGAAGAAGTGCGCGGCTTGCGGCGTTGAGTTTTCGTGTGGCGCGCCGGCGGCGGGTTGTTGGTGTGAGGAATTGCAGATCACGCCCGAAGTGTTGCGTGATTTGCGCGCGCATTATGCGGATTGTTTGTGCCAGCGATGTCTTTCAGCTGCTGCTCGCAATCCAGCACTGGTGGATTCAGAATCCGCTGCACGGTTCGAGTCGAGATCGTGACTGCAAAAGCGGTACTTCGGCGGCTGAAGCCGCGCTCGCCTTCTTCTGTTTATCTCGTGGCTGAAGCCACGACCTACAAAGATTACCGAATCGCGGCACATAATCTTCAGAGCTTGTTGCAACATTTCCTATGGGTGTGATTGCGAAAAAAGAGCAGCGGCGTTGCCATTGGGCGCAGAAGCCGCTGATGGTGGAGTACCACGACCGGGAGTGGGGTAAAGCGGTGCATGACGACCGGGTGCTCTTCGAGTTTCTGATTCTCGAAGGCGCGCAGGCCGGGTTGAGTTGGGAGACGATCCTCAACAAGCGCGAGAATTACCGGCGAGCGTTCGACGGATTCGATGCAGAGAAAATTGCGCGGTACGACAAGCGCAAAGTGCGGGAGCTGCTAGCGGATGCGGGGATTGTGCGCAATCGGCTAAAGATTGCTGCTACGATTTCCAATGCTGCGGCGTTTCTTGAGGTGCAGCGCGAATTCGGATCGTTTGACCGTTACGTTTGGCAGTTCGTAGCTGGACGCCCTAAGAAAAACAATTGGGCGACGTCGCGCAAGATTCCGGCGCGCACGGCGGAATCGGATGCGCTGAGCAAGGATTTGAAAGCTCGCGGTTTTCGCTTCGTCGGCACCACCATATGTTACGCCTTCATGCAGGCCGTCGGCATGGTCAATGACCACGCCCGCGATTGTTTCCGCTATAAATCGGTTGGTTAGCTCGTCCGCCTCTGGCTTTTGCCCCTACGCTTGCGTCGGAGGCAGGCGGAGGCTAGAATTACTCGTACTGGTTTTTGCGCTAGCCCGCCTGTAGTGCTTCTGGTGTTAACAACAGGGGCAAAGTGCGGCCTGACGAAGGATGAAGCGGCGACGGTGACTGAGAAGGTGCGAGCGAAGGCGGTCTGCGTGGTCGGCGCGCAGTGGGGCGACGAGGGCAAGGGCAAGGTTGTCGATTACCTGGCGCAGTCCTTCGACTACACGGCTCGTTATGCGGGCGGTCACAATGCGGGTCACACCGTCATTTTCAATAATCACAAATATATCCTGCAATTGATTCCCAGCGGGATTTTGCGGCCGGAGAAGAAAGCGGTGATTGGCGCGGGCACCGTCGTGGATCCGGCGGCGCTGGTGGCCGAGCTGGAAAATCTGAAACGCTCGGGCATCGAAGTACGCGGGCGGCTCTTTCTGAGTGATCGCGCTCATCTGATTTTTCCTTATCATCGCGAGATGGATAAGGCCGCGGAATCGGCGCGCGGGGCGGCGGCGATTGGGACGACTTCGCGGGGCATTGGTCCTGCGTATGAGGACAAAATGGCGCGGCGCGGGATTCGCGTGTGCGATTTGTTCGATCCGGCCGGCTTCAAGGAAAAACTGGAGCGCGTGATCGCCGAAAAAAATGCGATCAGCCGCGCGACATACGGACATCCACTGGAAACCGCTGGAATCTACGATCAATATATGGAACTGGCGGCGCATATTCATGGCCTGGTGACAGACACGGGCGTGCTGCTGAATCGCGCGTTGGATAACGGCGAATCGGTGCTGTTTGAGGGCGCGCAGGGCACGATGCTCGATATTGACCACGGGACTTATCCTTACGTCACGTCGTCGAATGCGACATCGGGCGGCGTGGCGACGGGGCTGGGCGTGGCGCCGACGCGAATTGGCGGAGTGGTGGGCGTGACCAAGGCTTACACCACGCGCGTGGGCAGCGGGCCATTTCCCACGGAGATGCCGGACCTGGACGCGCAAGCGTTGCGCGAGCGCGGCAAGGAATTTGGCGCTGTAACCGGCAGGCCGCGGCGTTGCGGCTGGCTGGATCTGGTGGTGCTGAAGTTCGCGAAAATGCTGAGTGGGATTGACTCGCTGGTCGTGACCAAGATGGACGTGTATGACACGCAGCCGGAGATCAAAGTTTGTACCGGCTACAAATACAAGGGCAAGACGCTGGAACATATGCCCGCTGACGTCGAGACGCTGATGCAGGTCGAGCCGGTGTACGTGACATTGCCCGGCTGGCAAAAGCCGACTCCGGGAATTCGCAGCGTGAAGGAATTGCCGGAAGCGGCGCGCAATTATCTGACTTTTATTGCCGATCAACTGCAAATTGAAATCGGAATGATATCCACCGGGCCGGAACGCGATGCGACGATTGTCCCGCGAGGGACGAAACTCGCGTCCTGGCTCTAAGGCGCCATGCTTTCCTACGCAGCAGCTCGCGCGAAAGTGATCGAAGTGATCTGCGCGCGCCGTTGTGCGCCTCCCCCGCCCACCGAAACCATTGAATTCGCGGAAGACCCTTTGCGTGTGCTGGGGCGTATCGTGGCGGAAGATGTGCGTGCCGATCGGAATTACCCGCCGTTTGACCGTTCGACGCGCGACGGTTTCGCGCTCCGTGCGGCAGATGCGGCGCAACCGGGCGCAAAGCTCCGGCTGATTGGCGAAAGCCGTGCCGGCGTGCCTTTCGACGGTATCGTGGAACCGGGCACTTGCGTGCAGATCATGACAGGCGCTTCCTTGCCGCGAGGCGCGAATTCGATTGTGATGAACGAGCATGCGCGGAGCGAGGGCGAGTACGTGGTGTTGAACGAAGCGGCGCGCGAGGGTGCGCATTTCGTGCTCGAAGGGCAGGAAACACGCGTGGGAGAGAGCGTGATCGCGCGCGGCAAACGGCTGAGCTATGCCGAGCTGGCGATCGCGGCGCAGGTGGGACGCACGCGGCTGGTGGTGGCGAAGAAGCCGCGCGTCGCCATTCTTTCAACGGGCGACGAATTGGTTAGGCTGGACCAGGCGCCGACGAAATATCAGATTCGCAACAGCAACAACGTGTCGCTCGCGGCGCAGGTCGTGCTGGCGGGGGGCGAGCCGCTGATGTTGGGAACCGCGCCGGACAATCTGGTGGAACTGCGTGCGCACATCCAGCAAGCGCTAGCTGCGGATATTGTGGCGCTCACGGGCGGCGTATCGGTAGGGAAGTACGATCTCGTCGAGCAGGTGTTGCGGGAGATGGGCGCGGAATTTTATTTCGATGCGGTGGCGATTCGTCCGGGCAAGCCTGCGGTGTTCGGTTTTTGCCACGGTAAGCCGGTATTCGGGCTGCCGGGAAATCCGGTTTCGACGATGGTGACGTTTGAGTTGTTCGTGGTGCCGGCAATTGAGCTGCTGAGTGGGTACAAGCCGCATCCTTTGGCGTTGCTGAGGGCTAAGCTAGCCCATCCTTTGAACGAGAAGCCGCCGCTGGCGCATTTTCTGCCGGCGCGTGTGAGCTGGCCAGAGGGCGAGCCGGTGGTGGAAGCGATTCACTGGGAAGGTTCTGGGGACATCGGGTCCGTCGTTAAGGGGAATTGTTTTTTGGTGGTGCATGACGCGAAGTTGGTGTACGCGGCGGGGGAGATGGCTGATGTGCTGCCGCGGCGGGGATTGTTCTGAGTTGGACGCGGTAGGGGCGGGTCTAAGTGCCGCACCTCCAGATTCAAATGCAAGTTCAACCGAAATGCCGGCGCAGCAAATATTATGGCGAAGCTTTCGCACTACGATGAAAAAGGGCGCGTGCGGATGGTGGACGTTACGACAAAAGCGGCGACGTCGCGCACCGCTGCTGCGCACGCATTTATTCGCATGGAGCGCGCGACGATAAGCAGCGTGCGCGCGCTGAAATCGCCCAAGGGCAATCCACTTGAAATCGCGCGGATCGCTGGAATCGGCGCGGCCAAGCGCACGGCGGAGCTGATTCCACTTTGTCATCCCCTCGCTTTGACTCACGTAGATGTGAGCGCCAAGCTGTGCCAGAATGGAATTGAGCTGACATCGGAGGCGACGGCTACTGGCCCGACCGGCGTCGAGATGGAAGCTCTGGTAGCGGTGTCGGTTGCGGCGCTGACGATTTACGATATGTGCAAGGCGCTGGAACGCGGCATGGAAATCACTGAAGTGTACGTGGTGAAGAAGGCGGGCGGGCGAAGCGGCGAGTACGTGCGTCCTGGGAAGCGTGTGAAGCGATGACGCCGATGAAGGATGTCAAAGTTCTGGTCGTCGACGATAACGCGCTGATCCTCGACCTTTTGATGAAGGGGCTGCTGCCGCATTGCGATGCGCGTGCGGCTGGGGATGGCGCCGATGCGCTGTTGAAAATTGTGGATGATCCGCCAGATCTGGTGGTGTGCGACTATCGCATGCCGGGGCTGGATGGGCGTCAGCTGTACGAAAAGCTGCGCGGGCGGCAGCAAACGAAAGCGATCCCGTTTATTTTTCTGGCTAGCCGCAGCGACATTGAAGAGAAATTACGGCCGATCGTGGAAGGCGTCGAAGAATTTATTCCCAAGCCATTTTTTCTGAAAGATTTGGTCCGGCGCGCGAAAAAAGTGGTGGACCGGCTGCAGCTGGAGAAGTTGCAGAATCGCCAAGTGCGTCCGGGAGTGGTGCAGGGACGGCTGGAAGAAATGTCCATCATGGATTTGATGCAGTCGCTGGAGATGGGGCAGAAGTCTTGCCAGCTGACGATTCGGCGCGGGGAAGAAAGCGGCGATTTATTTTTTGCGTCGGGGCAATGCAAGGATGCGCGGCTGGGAGCGCTGGAGGGCGAAGCGGCAGTGTTTGAGGCGGTGCGTTGGCCCGAGGGCGAGTTCGAAATTGATTTCAATCGCGCGCCGACGCGGGACATCATTTCACGCACTACTACCGGACTGCTGATGGAAGCGCTGCGTTTGGTGGATGAAGGGCAGCGCGACGGCGAGAGCGAAGACGCGCAGGTCACCGAGGGATAATCCCGGAATCGTCGGGACGCCACTCCATGCGGGTTTCCATACTGACGGTGAGCGATTCGGTCGCGGGCGGGAAGCACGAAGATGCTTCCGGGCCGGCTGTTGCGGGCCGGTGCAGGGAACTGGGCTGGGAAATTGTGTCGGCGACTGTGTTGCCAGATGAGCGCGAAAGCATTGCCGGACTTTTGCGGAAAACAGCCGATGCGAAAGTGGTGGATTTGATTCTGACGACCGGGGGCACTGGTGTGGGGCCGCGCGATGTGACGCCCGAAGCTACGATTTCCGTTGCGGAGCGGCTGATTCCCGGATTTGCGGAGCAGATGCGCACGGAGGGGCTGAAGAAAACGCCGCGCGCGATTTTGTCGCGCGGGGCTGCGGGAATTCGCGGGACTACGATGATTGTGAATTTGCCGGGAAGTCCTCGTGGAGCTGTCGAATCGCTGGATGCTATTGCTTCGCTGCTGCCTCATGCCGTGGATGTGCTGCACGGCGCACGTCATTAGCACAAACCCAGAAACTTAATCGCGGGACCGCCTGGAGGCTGACGAGCCCGCTTCGTCCCGAAGAGCGCGGGACGAAATGGCCGCTACATATTCAATCGCAAAATCTAGACGCTTCGCGAGTTCGATGGAGCGAAATTTTTATGTCGGATGACGCTGGCTGAGACTTGACCGCTGTGCTAGGATGCGCTGTTCGTGGGTCAACGTCGATCCGGCGATGCCGAGCCAATACATTCCGATATTGATTTACGCGCTTCTTGCCGCGGCTTTCCCCGCCGTTACGCTGATAGTTTTCAAGTTTATTCGTCCGGACATGAAGCCGAACGGCGCGAAGCTGGAGCCGTACGAATGTGGCGTGCCGCCGGAAGGGAATGCGCGCGGGCGGTATTCGGTGCGGTTTTATATGGTGGCGATTCTGTTTGTGATTTTCGACGTGGAGACGATTTTCCTGTTTCCGTGGGCGATCAAGTACGGGCAGTTGGGCGTGTATGGATTGGTGACGATGTTGGTGTTTTTGGGGATTTTGCTCATCGGGTATGTGTGGTTGTATCGCAAGGGAGCGCTGGACTGGGTGTGATCGCGCGAGCGAGGTAAGTCAGGGCGGGTCCCGCAGAGCGGGACCCGCCGCTGCGGAAGTGGCGAGAGAGTGGAATTGACGTTGTTTTTTGGAGTGTGTTAAAAAGGCGGGCTGCGAGCCGATAGCAGGACGCGGGATGTTGCGCGTGCCGGGTGAGGGCAGCCGATCGAACCGATGGTCAACGACCCCTCGGAAAAAGGTCCAGCCGCAAAACCGCCGGAAGGCACGGCGGACAAGCCTTCTATTCCTTCCAAGCCGGAGACGCCAACGGTTCCTGAGGCGCCTGCTGAGCCAGTCGCAGCGAAACCGCCTGTCGCGCCACCTGCGGCGAAGCCTCCTGCTGCAACGCCGCCTGCGGCCAAACCTCCTGCCACGACGCCTACGACTGCCGCGCCTGGAACACCAGCCGCGCCCGGCGCTCCTGCAGCCGCGGCGCCGCCGAAACCTGCGGCTCCTCCAGCACCACCGAAAGAAGCGCCGCCGAAGCCTGTTGCGCTGGATAACGAACTGGTGCAACGGCTCAAGGCGCGCTTCGGCGATGCAATTCGCGAAGCTTCGCTGGACCGCAAGCAGGCCATCGTGCTCATTGCAGTCGAAAAACTGCGGGAAATTTCGCATTATTGCCGCGACGACGAAAAATTCGACATGCTCACGGATTTGACCGCGGTGGATTGGCCGAAGCGCGAAAAGAGATTCGACGTCGTGCTGAATCTTTATTCTTTCGCGAAGAACGAACGGCTGCGTTTGAAAGCGCACGCGGGCGAAACCGAGCCGGCGCCGAGCGTCTGCGAAATCTGGCCTGCGGCGAATTGGATGGAGCGCGAATGCTACGACATGTTCGGGATTGTGTTTGACGGCCACCCCGACCTGAAACGCATTTTGCTGCCGGACGAGTGGCAGGGCCATCCGTTGCGCAAGGATTACGATATTTTGAAACAGGATACCGACTGGGTTCGGGAAAATTTGGGAATCGAGAGCGGGCAGTAGCGCCGCAAGACGGCCACGGGCGAATGAACGACGAGCGCACCACGAAAACGATTTCGGGGATGGACAGCGTCGACACCACGGTGCTGGGCGCAGACGAAATCATTTTGAACATGGGGCCGCAGCATCCCTCGACGCACGGCGTGCTGCGCGTGAAATTGAAACTGGATGGCGAGCGCGTGGCGGGGTCGGAATGCATCATCGGCTACCTTCATCGCGGTGTGGAGAAAATCGCCGAGCATCGCAGCTACCAGCAATTCGCGCCGTATGTGGACCGCATGGATTACGTGGCGGCGGTTTCGAACGGCTTGGGTTATTGCGAGGCCGTGGAGAAATTGCTCGGCACCGAAGCGCCGCCGCGCGCGCGTGTGGTGCGCACGATTCTGACGGAACTGCAGCGCATCGCGAGCCACTTGTTGTGGCTGGGGACGCATGCGCTGGATATCGGCGCGCTGACGCCGGTGTTTTACTGCTTTCGCGAGCGCGAAGAGATCCTGAAAATTTTCGAGAAGTATTGCGGTGCGCGGCTTACGACTCATGCTTTTCGCATTGGCGGATTGCAGTACGAGACGTACGACGGCTTCGAAGAGGACACGAAGCGTTTCTGCAACGATTTCGCGCACAAGATTGACGAGTACGAAACGCTGCTGACGGAGAATCGCATCTGGGTCGGGCGAACGAAAGGTGTGGGAATTCTGAACGCGGCAGATGCGATTGCGTTGGGTGTGACCGGGCCGGTGCTGCGCGCGAGCGGCGTGAAATGGGATTTGCGGAAAGCGCAGCCGTACGCTGCGTACGACCAATACGAATTCGATATTCCGACGCGCGAAACCGGCGACACATATGACCGGTACGTGGTGCGCATGGAAGAAATGCGGCAGTCGCGGCGCATCTGCTTGCAGGCGGTGGAGAATATTCCTACGGGGCCGATCATGGCGCGCATAGGGAAAGTGCTGAAGCCGCCGCCGGGCGAGGTGTATCACTCGATTGAAGCGCCCAAGGGCGAGCTTGGGTATTACATCGTGAGCGACGGAACCACGCAGCCGTATCGCGTGCGCGTGCGGCCTCCGTCATTTATTAATTTGCAGGCGTTCGACAAAATGGCGAAAGGCTCGCTGATCGCGGACGTCGTGGCGATCATCGGGACGATTGATATTGTGCTGGGGGAAGTGGACCGCTAAAAAATGGGCCATCTGATTCCACCATCGATCATGCCGTACGTGCTGCCGGTCTTGTACGCGGTGGTGATCGTGGCGGTGTTGCCGCTGCTGGCCGGCTACATCGTGTTGATGGAACGAAAAGTAATGGCGGATATGCAGGCGCGGCTCGGTCCGATGCGCGTGGGGCCGCACGGATTGTTGCAGCCGATCGCGGACGCGGTGAAGCTGCTGTTGAAGGAAGATATTATTCCGGACAAGGCGGACCGGCTGATGTTCTGGTTTGCGCCGCTGGTGAGCGTGACGATGGCGCTGCTGGCTTATTCGGCGCTGGCCATCGGTCCGGCGTTTCAGATTGCGGATTTGAATATTGGATTGCTTTTTATTCTGGCGGTCAGCTCGCTGGGGATTTACGGAATTGTGCTGGGCGGATGGGCGTCGAACAGCCATTATTCGCTGCTGGGGGCTTTGCGCAGCGCGGCGCAGCTGGTGAGTTACGAAACCGCGGCGGGACTGGGATTGATTTCGGTGCTGCTGCTGGCAGGCTCGCTTTCGATGAAAGATATTGTGCAGGCGCAGTCGGATCAGGGCGTGTGGTTCGGATTCTCGGTGCCATTCGGATTTTTCATTTATCTGGTGGGGTCGATCGCGGAAACGAATCGCGCGCCATGCGATTTGCCGGAAGCGGAATCGGAATTGGTGGCCGGATACATGACGGAGTACAGCGGATTTCGCTGGTCGCTTTATTTTCTGGCGGAATACGCGAACATGATTATCGTGGCGGGGATCGCGACGACTTTGTTTTTGGGTGGGTGGCTGCGGCCGGGTGCGCGTTACCACGAACATATTCCAGGGACAGGCATCGAGTGGTTGGATGCACTCCCTGCGCTTCTGACTTTGGGCGTGGCGTTGTATTCGCTGAAGCTTGCGCCGCAGCAGCCGGTAAAAATTCAGAAAATCGTGATGGGGTTGGTTGCGGTGCTGTGCTTGGGCATAGCTGGCATATTGGCTGGGGCGCTGTTTGCGCCTGCTGGTGTGATGCAGGGAATTCATGGCGCTTTTTGGTTCATGGCGAAAGTGTTCGCGTACATTTATGCGTTTTTGTGGATCCGGTTTACGTTTCCGCGGTATCGGTTTGACCAATTGATGCGGCTGGGCTGGCGATTTTTGATTCCTTTGGCGCTGGTCAACGTGATTGGTGTGGGCGTGGCGATTGTGCTGCGGCAGCAATTCGCTTGGGGGCCGATCGTGTCGTTGATTCCCACGACGCTGGCAACTTTGGGCGTCGCGATGTTGTTGGCGAAAGACGATGCGCCGGTTTCTGAGGCACAGACGGCGGACGGTGAATAGCTAGATGCAGACCCTGAATCAGGCGCTATTTATTTTTTTCGCGGTGTTGGCGGTGGCTTCCGCGATTTTGATGGTGACGCGCCGGAATATCGTGCACGGCGCGGTGTTTTTGATCACCACGCTTCTATCCACAGCGGGAATTTTCCTGCTGCTGGAGGCCGAGTTTCTTTTCATTGTGCAAGTGATTTTGTATGTGGGCGGAATCATGGTGCTGTTCGTGTTCGTGATCATGCTGGTGAATCTGGACGTTTCGATGCGTCAGGTGCAATTCAACCGGCAATGGTTTGTGGCGGGGGCGCTGGCGCTGGTGCTGGCGGCGCAATTTTTGTTCGCGATTTGGGCGGGAAGGGGAGCGCTGCGTTTGCCCGCGATGGCCGACGAAATCTCGCCGAAAAATACTGAGGCGGTTGCCGACGCGCTGTTCAGCCACTACATGCTGCCGTTTGAGATTGCTTCGATTCTGCTGCTGGTGGCGATGATTGGGGCGGTGGTGATGGCCAAGCGGAGAGTGGGATGATTCCGGTGGACTACTATTTGTTTCTGAGTCTCGCGCTTTTCACCATCGGTGTGATCGGTGTGCTGACGCGGCGCAACGTGATCATCATGCTGATGTCCATCGAGCTGATCTTGAACGCGGTGAACATCAACTTGATGGTTTTTTCGCGGATGTGGGGCACGGTGGATGGGCAAGTGTTCGCGATATTTATTATTACCGATGCGGCTGCGGAAGCCGCGGTGGGATTGGGAATTATTTTGGCGTTTTTCCACAATCGCGAGACGGTGTTGGCGGATGAAATGGACATCATGAAATGGTGAAGGCTTACTGATGAACGCGCCGTATTTCCTGGAGCATATCTGGCTGATTCCGCTGTTTCCGCTGCTGACGGCGGCGGTGATGTTGTTCTACGGGCGAAAGCTGGCGAACAACATCGTGAGCTATTTGTGCGCGGGAAGCGTGTTCGTTTCGTTCATTTTTTCGGTCGGCGCATTTTTTCAGCTGGTCGCAATGCCGCAAGGCGAGCGATTCTTCACGAAGGTACTTTTCCAGTGGCTGCCCGCGATCCCGTATCACATGTTCGATGGGCGGCTGGCGAATTTCGTGGCGTCCTGGGAATTTCAGATTGATCCGCTTTCGGCGGTGATGATTCTGGTGGTTACCGGCGTGGGATTCCTGATTCATGTGTATTCCACTGGATACATGGCGCACGAGGGCGGGTATTACCGGTTCTTCGGCTATCTGAACCTTTTTATGTTCGCGATGCTGATTCTGGTGCTGGCGAATAATTTCCTGATGATGTTTGTGGGTTGGGAAGGCGTGGGGACTTGCAGCTATTTGCTGATCGGATTTTATTTTCACCGCAAGTCGGCGTCGGACGCGGGGAAAAAGGCGTTCATCGTCAATCGCGTGGGCGATGCGGGATTTCTGTTGGGAATTTTTCTGTGCTCGGCGGTGCTGGGGACGGTGCGCTTCAGCGATATCGGTCCGACGCTGCGAGCCGGTCATTTTCAGAACGGCGATCCGTGGTTGACGGCGATCGCGCTGCTGCTTTTTGTTGGCGCGGCGGGGAAGTCGGCGCAGATTCCGCTGTATGTGTGGCTCCCGGACGCGATGGAGGGGCCGACGCCCGTGAGCGCGTTGATTCATGCGGCGACGATGGTCACCGCGGGCGTGTACATGGTGACGCGCACGAACGCGATTTATGAGTTGGCGCCGAAGGCCATGTACGTGGTCGCGCTGGTCGGAGCGATCACGGCGCTTTTCGCGGCAACGATTGGCGTGGTGCAGAACGACATCAAAAAAGTTCTGGCGTATTCGACCGTTTCGCAGCTGGGTTATATGTTCCTGGCCTGCGGTGTGGGCGCATTTACCGCGGGAATTTTCCACTTAATGACGCATGCGTTTTTCAAAGGGTTGCTGTTCCTTGCGGCGGGCAGCGTGATTCACGCGCTTTCGGGCGAGCAGGACATGCGCAAGATGGGCGCGCTATCGAAGCGCATCCCGGTGACGTATTGGACGATGCTGATCGCGACGCTCGCGATCGCGGGAATTTTTCCGTTTGCCGGATTCGTGAGCAAAGACCTGATTCTCGGCAAAGCGTACGAACAAGATGTGCTGCTGTGGGCCATAGGGTATTTCACCGCGGGCATGACGGCGTTTTATATGTTCCGGCTGATTTTCATGACGTTCCACGGAACGTCGCGCGTGGACCACGAGGTGGAGCACCACATTCATGAATCGCCGAAAGCCATGCTTGTTCCGCTGGTGATTCTGGCCGGGCTTTCGATTGTGGGCGGGTTGGTCAGTTGGCCGGAAATTCTGGGAGGCAACAGCCATTTCGTGCATTTTCTCGAGCCAGTCGTGGGTGCGGCGCATGACGCGCGCATGGAGCCGCTGAAGGGGCCGAGTTCGCGCATCGGCGAGATTAATTTGATGCTGCTGTCGGAAGGGCTCGTAGTGCTGGGAATTTTGTGCGCGTGGTATCTGTACATCAAGCGGACGGAATTGCCGGCGAAAATTGCGAAGAGCCTGAACGGATTTTACGAGCTGGTGTACCACAAATATTATGTGGACGAGCTGTATGACGCGCTGTTCGTGAATCGCGCGAAGGATTTGGGGTTGGCGCTGGGCTGGTTCGATACGAATGTGATCAATGGCGTGGGCGTGGACGGCGCGGGATGGCTCGCGCGTTTCGTTTCGCGCGTTTCGATGTGGTGGGACACGTGGATCGTGGACGGTTCGGTAAAACTGGGCGCGCGGATTGTGTGGGTGCTTAGTTTTCCAGTGCGCTTGATTCAGGACGGATTGGTGCAGAGTTACATGCTGTTCATCGTGATTGGATTGATTGGGTTCCTGGGATATTACTTTTATCTGGCGCATTACGCGGTGCACTAGCTTTCCATGCAGGCGGGCACGGTCTGCAAATTGCTGTGGTAGAAGAACGCGAGGGAATGGATGGACTTTTACGGTAAATACGCCTTAAGCATCGTCCTGTTCACTCCACTGGTCGGCGCGATCTTGATGCTATTTATTCCGCGCGAGCGTGCCGACCTGCATCGGTGGATGGGGAATCTGTTTGGGTTTCTCGGATTGCTGGTATCGCTGCCGCTGATATGGCAGTTTCAATCCGGGCCGGGCGCGCCGCAATTTCAATTTGTGGAAAATGCGAATTGGATTCCGTCGGTCGGGGCGCATTTCACGCTGGGGATTGATGGGCTGAGCTTTCTGATGGTGATGTTGACGACGGTGCTGGGGGCGATTGCGATTTTGTCGTCGTGGTCGGCGATCCACAAACGCGAAAAGGAATATTACATTTTGCTGTTGCTGCTGCAGACGGGCATGCTGGGCGTTTTCATGTCGCTGGACTTCGTGCTGTTTTACGTTTTTTGGGAAGTGATGCTGGTGCCGATGTACTTCCTGATTGGGGTGTGGGGCAGCGAGCGGCGGCTGTACGCGGCGATCAAATTTTTCCTGTACACGCTAGCCGGGTCGGTGCTGATGCTGCTGGCGATCCTTGCGATTTATTATTACCGCAACACATTCGACGTGCGCGCGATTCTGGAGCACCCTTTCACGGCGCAGGACGGGTGGCTCCAGAAATGGCTTTTCTGGGGATTCTTTTTCGCATTTGCGATCAAAGTACCGATGTTTCCGTTCCACACATGGTTGCCGGATGCGCACACTGAGGCACCGACGGCTGGTTCCGTCATTCTGGCTGGCGTGCTGTTGAAAATGGGCACGTACGGATTCTTGCGATTTTCCGTGCCGATGTTTCCAGACGCGACGGTGAAATACCGCGGCATCGTGATTGTGCTGTCGCTAATCGGAATTATTTACGGGGCGCTCGTCTGCATGATGCAAAAGGACATGAAAAAGCTCATCGCGTACTCGTCGGTAAGCCACATGGGATTTTGCACGCTGGGGATTTTCGTGCTGACGCCACTGGGTCTTTCCGGCAGCATCATTCAGCAGATCAATCACGGCATTTCCACCGGCGCGCTGTTCCTGCTGGTGGGCGTGCTATACGAGCGGCGGCACACGCGGCTGATTTCGGAATTCGGCGGGCTTTCGACGCCGATGCCGAATTTCGCGGCGGTGTATTTGATTATTACGCTTAGCTCGCTGGGCATGCCGCTGCTGAACGGATTTATCGGCGAGTTCACGATCTTGCGCGGTGTGTTTGAGGTGAGCTGGCAGTGGGCGGCGTGGGGCGTGTTCGGCGTGATTTTGGGCGCGGCGTATTTGTTGTGGCTGTACCAGCGGGTGATGTTCGGCTCGGTGACGAATCCCGCGAACGAGCATCTGCCGGATCTGAATGCGCGGGAATACGCGACGCTGATTCCGCTGGTGGTGCTGGCGTTCTGGATTGGAATTTATCCCGCGCCGCTTTTCAAAGTGGTGCAACAGCCGGTGCGTCGGTTGGTGGAGTGCGTGCATCCGGGGTACTACGCGGCTACGCATTCGCCGGGCGAAAAGGCTGCGGCAGCGGAAGGTGGCGCGACGGCTCCGGCGACGAATCCGTCTGGCGCTCAGGCCGAGGCGAAATAAATGCCCTGGCAGAAGATCTTCGAGCAGACGCGCGGGGATTTCTTCTTGGTGCTGCCGGAAGCGATGCTGATATTTTTCGGCCTCGCGATTTTGCTGAGCGATTTCCTGCTTACCAAGCCCCAGAAATCCTGGAATGCATTGACCGCGATGCTGGGCGTGGTGTTCAGCGCCGGCTCGCTTTACATGCTGCGGGCTTATGCCGCAGCGCCTATTGGCCCGGCGCCGGGTTTTTCTGATTCCATCGTGATCGATCCATTTTTTATTTTTTTTGGTTTTTTGTTCCTCGCGTCCACCGCGCTGGTGATTTTAATTTCGGTGCGCTACATGGAGATTGAGGACGAGCAGCACGGCGAATATTACGCGTTGATGCTGTTTGCCACCGTGGGCATGATGTTTCTGGCGTGCGGGAACGATCTGGTAGTGCTGTTCCTTGGGCTCGAAACGATGGCGCTGAGTTTTTACGTGCTCAGCGGATTCTTGCGACGCGATCGGCGGTCGAACGAAGCGGCGATGAAGTACATGCTGATGGGGGCTTTCAGCTCGGGCATTCTGGCTTATGGATTTTCGATTTTGTACGGGCTGGCCGGATCGACGAACCTGGCGAAGATTGAAGAAGCGATTCGGTACCGGCACACGTCAGTTCCGGGGACCGATCTGCTGACTTTTCTCGCGCTGGGAACCGTGGCGGCGGGAATATTTTTCAAGATAGCGGGCGTGCCGTTTCATCAGTGGGCGCCGGACGTTTATGAGGGAGCGCCGACTGCGATTACGGCGTTCGTTAGCGGCGCCTCCAAGGCTGCGAGCTTCGCGCTGTTGCTGCGGTTGTTCCTCACGGTTTTCTGGCCGGTGAATCTGGATTGGGTGCGCATCATGGAGGCGGTGGGAGTGCTGTCGCTGACAGTGGGCACGCTGGCGGCGATCACGCAGACGAATATCAAGCGGTTGCTGGCGTATTCCTCCATCGCACAGGTGGGATACATTTTGCTGGGGTTTGTCGCTGCCGTAAAGCCGGACGGCACTTTGAACGAGCGGGGACTGCAGGCGATGGCGTTTTATTTGTTCGTGTATGTGTTCTTCAATACCGGCGCGTTCGCGGTGGTGATTTTGTTGCGGCGGAAAGGGATTATTGGCGACGAGATCGATGATTTGAATGGGCTGATCGAGCGCAGTCCGGGCGCGGCGGTGCTGATGCTGATATTCCTACTGTCGCTGGCAGGGATTCCGCCTACCGCTGGATTTGTCGCGAAACTTTTGATTTTTTGGGCGCTGATCGAAACGCATCACACGGTGCTGGCGGTTCTGGGCGTGCTCTACATTCTTCCGGCGGTGTATTACTATTTCCGGATGGTTGAGGCGATGTGGGTGCGCGAGTCGAGCGACAGGGCGCAACCGGTGATTTCCTGGGCGCAGAAATTTGCGCTGGGAGCGATGGTGATCGTCACGCTCGCGGCGGGAATGTTTCCAGAGCAGTTCCTGCGGTTGGCGACGTATTCTATATTGACGCCGTTTGGCCAGTAACTGGTGGCCAACGACAAGCGGCCGTTGACCGGCAGCAAAAAATGACCCCCGAAAATCCACCGCCTCGCAAGAGTCCCGGGGCAGTCTCACGCCAGATGGCGCTCGCGATGGAACTCCCTTTTTTGCTGGCCGGCGGCGCGTTGGTGGGAGGGTTCCTCGGTTACCTGCTGGACCACTGGCTGCATACGAAGCCAATCTTGATGCTGCTGGTCGGCGCCACTGGATTTGGAGCGGGATTGTGGGACATGCTGAAGAGGCTGCAGAAAAGTGACCGCGACAACGCCGGAAAATCCGGATGAAGAAAAGCTTACGCGAGCTACGCAACGGGTTGCCTGGCTGACTTTAGCCCTGGGCTTCGCGACCGCGGCGGTGGTATTTTTTGCGAAATCAAATCGCGCGGGAATTGGAATCGCAATAGGAACGGTTCTGGCTTGGGTCAACTATCGGTGGCTGGACCAGTCGTTGGGTATGCTGGTGACCGTGACGACCGCGAAGCCCGACAGCCCGGAAGCGCGCGGCGTGCCGGCTAGTTTTTATTGGAAGCTGGTGGGCCGTTACGTGTTGATAGCAGTGGTTATCTATGTTATTGTCCACTACTTTGCATTACCTCTTGTATCCGTTCTAGTAGGGCTTCTGGCACTTGGAGCAGGGGCCATTGTGGGCAGCGTCTACGAAGTCAGCACGGGGTCCGAATAGCGAATGAACGAGCACCTGAACTGGTTTACAGTCCTACTCAACAAGGTCTTCGGCGGCGCGGCTCTGGCTGTGCTGCATGCGGTTCATGTGGTTCCTCACGATCCGGAGCATCCGATCCCGAATTTTGTGGCGGCGTCGCTGGCTGTATGCATTTTGGCCGCGATTTTCTTTCTTTGGTTGCGGCCGAGAATTTCGGCGGAGCGTCCTGGCGCGACGCAACAGGTGATGGAGATGCTGCTCACGAACCCGATGGGAGTGGGCATCCGCGATCTGCTGGATGAAAACGTAGGACCCGAAGGCCGCAACTACATGCCGCTGGTGGGCGCGATTTCGATTTTTATATTGTTTGCGAACGCGATCAGCCTGCTACCTGCGTTCCTTTCGCCCACGGGTCATCCGAGCGTTCCGCTGGCCTGCGCCATCCTTACTTTCGTCTACTATAACTGGCTGGGAATAAAGCATCACGGGCCGATTGGTTACGCCAAGCACTTTGCCGGCCCGGTTCCGGCGCTGGCGATTTTGATATTTCCGGTCGAGATCATCAGCCACACGGCGCGCTTGCTCTCCTTGACGGTCCGCTTGTGGGCCAATATTTTTGCGAGCGAATTGATCTATATAATTTTTCTGACGGCGTTCATCGCGCCGGTAATGTCGGTAAGCCACACGCATCCCATCCTGGGGATTGTGCTGGGAATTTTTCCGGCAGTAATTCCTATTCTGTTCCTGGGCTTGCATCTGTTTGTGGCTATCATTCAGGCCTTCGTATTCACGATTCTTCCCGCGATATATATCGGCATGGGAACCGCGGATGAGCATTAATCTGGCTTGATTGCCGACCAGTGTGATCCCGGCTGCTTGAGGATGACGGGAGCCACCTCCTGGCGGCGTTTAATAAAAGGGGAGATGAACATGAAAAAGGTTGCGGGGTTGTTGTCTATGTTGTTCGTTGCGGCCATAGCGGCGGCGCCTGCGTTCGCACAAGCAGGAGAGGCCGGAAAGCCGCCCGAGCATGTGGCGCGGTGGATTGTGCTGGCTGCGGGGTTCTCGATGGCGATTGCGGCGGCGGCGTGCGGAATCGCTCAGTCGCGCGTAGCGGCTGCAGCTTGCGAAGGAATGGCGCGGAATCCGGCGGCGGCGGGCGCGATTCGCACGGCCATGATTCTAGGATTGGTTTTCATTGAGACGCTGGTGCTGTTCACGCTGGTCGTGGTATTTGCGAAGGTGGGCTACTAGTAGGGCGGTATCGAAGTTTAATCGGCCCGGAAGTTCGCGGAGAGCGAGCTTCCGGGCCTTTTTATTTTGCGGCGTGGTTGGATGAGCGCCGCGGGCTGAGCACGTTCTGTGGGATTGACGCCTGGGCAAGCCGGGGCGCAGCAAGCAGCGCCCCACGCATCCCATCGATAAGAGCAAAATGCGAGTGGATCGTTGCGATTAATGCAAGGTGAGCGAGTCCGCGGCGGCTTTGGCGTAGTCGAGGACGTGGCTGGGAAGGATGCCCAGGTAGAGGGTGCCGATGGCGGCGATGCTGAGCGCCAGGACGAGCGCGGGGGCGACTTTCGATGGCGTGTAGTCCTTCGATGGCTCCCAGAAATACATGGCGACGATTACGCGCAGGTAATAGTAGGCACCCACGACGCTGTTGATCGCGGCTATCACTACCAGCCAGACGATGCGCGAATCGAGCGCCGCCTGGAACGCGAAGAATTTGCCGAGGAAACCGCCGGTGGCGGGCAAGCCGAGCAGCGAAAATAGGAATAGGGTGAAGCACGCGGCGAGGACCGGCTGCTTGGTGCCGAGCCCGGCGTAGTCGGTGATTTCCAGGCGTTGTTCGTCGCGCTGGCCGAGATGCGCGATTACCAGGAAGGCGCCGACTTTCATCAGGACGTAGGCGGCGAGATAAAACAGAACCGCGGCGACGCCGTAAACGGTGCCTGCGGCGAAGGCGACCAGAATGTATCCGGCGTGCGCGATGGAGGAATAGGCCAGCATGCGCTTGACGTTGGTCTGCACGAGCGCGGCGAAATTGCCGATGCACAGTGTGAGGACGGCGGAAATCGCGATGGGCCAGAACCACAGGCCGTCCGTAGTGCCAAAGCCCACGTAGAAAATTCGCAGCATTAGCGCGAAGGTGGCGGCCTTGGGCCCCGAAGCGAGCAAAGCCGTGACGGGCGTGGGGGCGCCTTCGTAAACGTCCGGGCCGTAAATGTGGAAAGGCGCGGCAACGACTTTGAAGCCCAGGCCCACAAAGATTAGCGCGAGGCCGACGATGGAGAGTGAATCGAGGCGACCTTGAGGGCCGGCGATCATTGTTTCGAGCGCGTCCCGCACCAGATCAATGCGCGTAGTTCCCGTGGAGCCGTACACCATGGCGATGCCATAGAGGAAGAATGCAGTGGCGAACGAGCCGAGGATGAAATATTTCAGTCCCGCTTCATTGGATTTCACGGCGCGGCGGCGAAATCCGGCGAGGATGTAGGTGGAGATGGAACTCATTTCCAGGCCGATGAACGCGGTAACAAGTTCGTTTGCCCCCGCGAGGATGCCCATGCCGGCCGCTGCGAACAGAACGAGCGAATAATATTCGCCGCGCTGTATGCCTTCCTGGTCGAGGTATTGCATGGAGCCGAGAATCGCAAGCGCAGCGGCGCCGATGATCACCACGTGCACAAAAATGCTGAAGCCATCGGCGCTGATCAGATTGTTGTACGCCATGCCTTGATCGAGGGCCATCAGGCGAACTGAGATGAGCGCTATGAGCGTACCCGCGAATGCTACCCAGCCTAAGATGCGCTGTTTCGCGGGGCCGAGGAACGGGTCGGCGACCATGATGATGATGCCGAAGAAGCACAGGACAATTTCCGGCGCGAGGCGATGCAGGTTCTGGAGCTGCTCAGCGGGGAACTGGATCACGGCTGCACCGTCCGTGGCGCGGTGGAGGTGAGCGAGCGATCATGCAACGGCTGCGGTGGCGCTAGAAGCATCCTTTGTCCGGCTGCGAGCGCGGGTGCCGGCCCTGGAGACCGCGTCGCATCGTTCCGCTGCAGGCCCTTTGTTTGCTGGACCAGGGTATCGGTCGACGTCTGCATTCGGCGCGTGAAGAGCGGCGACGCAACACCCATAAAAACGATGGCGAGGGCGACGGTGACGAGAATCAGGCGTTCACGGCCGGAAGCATCGGGCAGCGTGCGATTCTTTTCGTTGCTGAGTTCACCGAGCGCGACGCGTTGATACGACCACAGCAAATAAATCGCCGAGAGCACCGAGCCGCTGGCAGCCCAGGAGGCCCAGGCGTGATGATGCTGGAAGACGCCGATCAGAATCAGAAATTCTCCGATGAATCCGTTCAGCGGCGGCAGCGCGAGCGACGACAGGCACACGAACAGGAAGAAGGACATCAAAACAGGCATGGGATTCACCAGGCCGCCAAATTCCTTGATTTCGTAGGTGTGGCGGCGGTCGTAAATCATGCCCAGGCCGAGGAAGAGCGCGCCGGTGGAAACGCCGTGGCTGATCATTTGAAAGATGGCGCCTTGAAATGAAATGGTGGTGAAGGAAAAAATTCCGAGCACCACAAATCCCAGGTGGCTGACGGAGGTATAAGCGATCAGCCGCTTGAAATTCGGTTGGATGGTGGCGACCAGCGCGCCGTAAACAATGCCAATAATTGCCAGGACGCCGATGAGCGGGGCCATGCGGTGCGCGGAATCAGGGAAGAGCGGCAGGCAAAAGCGCATCATGCCGTAGGTGCCGAGCTTCAGCATCACGCCCGCAAGGATTACGGAGCCGGCGGTGGGAGCTTCGGTGTGCGCGTCCGGCAGCCATGTGTGCAGCGGGAAGAGCGGGACTTTGATGGCAAACGCCAGGAAGAAGGCGCCGAAAAGCCAGAGTTCGGTGTGTGCGGGGATCACAATGTCGCCCCGCTGCAGCCGCCCGACGAGTTCAACCAAATCGAAGGTGCGGACGGCGCCGCTCGCTCCGCTGCTCAGATTGTAAAGCCACAGAATCGCCACCAGCATCAGGATCGAACCGAACATGGTGTAGAGAATAAATTTCACGGCGGCGTAGATGCGGCGGGTGTGGCCCCATATGCCGACTAGGAAATACATTGGAATCAACGTCATTTCCCAGAAGACGAAGAAGAGGAACAGATCGAGCGAAACGAATACGCCGATCATGGCGGTTTCGATCACCAGTAGCGCGACGAAGAAGCCCTTCACGTATTCGTGGATGGAATTCCAGGAACAGAGGATCGCGAGCGGCGTAAGGAAGGTGGTGAGCAGCACGAGGAACAGGCTGATGCCGTCCACGCCGATGTGGTAACGGATCATATCGCCGATCCAGCGGTGATTTTCTACGAACTGGTAACCGGGAATCGCGGAATCGAACGTGGGCAGCAAGAACGCGAGCGAAATTATGAATTCCGCGAGCGAGACGGCTAGAGCGATTCGGCGAATCCAGGTGTGATCGTCCGAACGCAGCATCAGCAATGCCGGCAGACCCAGCAGCGGCAGGAAGATGATCACCGAAAGCAGATGAGATTGCATTTCCACGCTAGCGCACCATCCCCCAGAGTCCGATCATCAGCACCGTGACGCCGACCGCGCCAATCACAACCCAGGTGGCGTAACTGCGCGCGTTACCGGATTGAATTTCGCGCAGCTCGCTGCCGGACTCGCGTGCGACGCGAGCGACACCGTTCACGGTGCCATCGATCACAGTTTCATCCACTACGTGCCAGAGCACGTTCGTCGAGACCCAGAGCAGCGGCTGAATGATTGCGGCGTTGTAAAGTTCGTCCACATAATATTTGTGCAGCAGCAGTGTGTAAGGCGCGCGCAGGCTCGCCGCCAGTTTTTTCGGGGTTTGCGGGCTCTTGATGTAGAACCACCAGGCTACGAGCAAACCCGCGAGCGCGATGATGACGGGCCATCCGGTGAGCGCGTGCAGCAACATTATCCCAGGGGTTTCCAACGCCTCTGGGGCGCCCTCGGCGACTGCCGGCGCGTAGGTAGCGAATACTGGATGCAGGAATTTCTCGAAGTAATCCGTGCGACCGATGAGGTGCGGCGCGGCGACCCATCCGCCGACGGTTGAGAGAATCGCGAGGAAGATTAGCGGCACCGTCATGCTGCGCGGTGATTCGTGCACGTGCACTTTATGCTCGTCGTAGCGCGGCTTGCCGAAGAAGGTGAGGAAAATCAGGCGGAACATGTAGAACGACGTGAGGCCTGCGCCGATCAGGCCGAGCAGCCAGAGCCAGATATTGGCGTTGGGGCCCGAGCGCGCAGCTTCGAGAATTTCGTCCTTGCTGAAAAATCCGGCGAATCCAGGAATGCCGGCGATCGCGAATGTGGCGACAAACATGCACCAGAACGTAATGGGAATTTTATCGCGCAGGCCGCCCATGTGCGGCATTTCCTGGTCGCCGCCCATGGCGTGAATCACGCTGCCGGCTGCAAGGAAGAGCAGACCTTTGAAGAAGGCGTGCGTCATAAGGTGGAATACGCCAGAGGCGTAGGCGCCGACGCCGAGGCCGAGGAACATGTAGCCGAGCTGCGAGACGGTGGAGTAGGCGAGAACTTTTTTGATGTCCGTTTGCACCAGGCCAATGGTGGCGGCGAAGAACGCGGTGAGCGCGCCGACCAGGGCGACGACGAACATCGCGAACGGCGCGCGGGAGAACAGCGGATTCATGCGCGCGACCATGTAGACGCCTGCGGTGACCATGGTGGCGGCGTGAATCAGGGCGCTGACCGGTGTGGGGCCTTCCATCGCGTCCGGCAGCCAGACATACAGAGGTAGTTGCGCCGATTTGCCGATCGCCCCGGTGAAGAGCAGCAGGCAGATCGCGGTGAGGACGCCGGTGGGAGCAAATGCTTCCGGCTGCACGTTCGCGGCTTGCTTGAAGATGGCGGCGAAGTCGACGGAGTTGAATGTCCAGAAAAGCAGCAGAATGCCGACAGTGAAGGCGAAATCGCCGATGCGCGTGGTGATGAAGGCTTTTTTCCCCGCGCTGATGGCGGACTGCTTCAGGAACCAGAAACCGATGAGTAAGTAGCTGCAGAGGCCTACGCCCTCCCAGCCGACGAACATCAGGACGACATTGGTGGCGAGCACCAGGGTGAGCATGAAGAAGACGAAAAGGTTCAGGTAGCTGAAAAAGCGGTAGTAGCCCTCTTCGTGCGCCATGTACCCGGTGGAATAAATGTGCACGAGCAGGCTGACGAAGGTCACGACGCCGAGCATGACGATGGTGAGCTGGTCAACCTGCAGAGCGAAATCTACTTTGAACTGGCCCGCGGTGATCCACGTGAAGTAGCTCTTTACCACAGGAATCTGGTCGCCGGAGAGCTGTGAAAATTCACGTACCGCTTCGACGTAGGAAAGGAACGCCAGCGCGATGGAGCCGATGCCGACGGAATTTACGATGGGCTTGGAAAAATTCTTGCCGAGGAGACCGTTGATGGCCGCGCCGAGGAGCGGCAGCGCGATGATGATCCAGAGATGGTCCAGTATGAACATTAGAATTTGAGTAGGTTTATCCGTTCGAGGTTCAGAGTTTGTCGGTTCTGGTACACCGTGATGATGATGGCGAGGCCCACCGCAGATTCCGCTGCGGCGACCACAATCACGAAAAAGACGAAAACCAGGCCATCGAGCTGGTTATGCGCGCGCGCGAAAGCCACGAAGGCCAGGTTCACGGCGTTGAGCATCAGCTCGATGGCCATGAAGATGGTGATGATGTTGCGTTTGACGACAAACGCGACGATGCCGAGGCCGAACAGGACAGCGCTCAGCACCAGGTAATACGAAATGGGGACTATGCTCATTCGTCCTTCTTCGCCAGAACTAGCGCGCCGAGAATGGCGATCAAGATCAGGATTGAAGTGGCTTCAAACGGGAACAGATATTTCTGAAAAAGCTGCGCGGAAAGCTCGCGCGTGGAAACCGATGCGTTGGTGCCGCCTAAGCCATTGGCGATTTGCTTGCCGATGAAGGATTCGAGCATCCAGTACGCGAGCGCGAGCGACAGGAAAATGCCCAGCGGCAGGCCGGCAAATTTCGCGAGCTTGCTGTAGTCCGTGCGTTCTTCGACGCCCGCGTTGAGCAGCATGATTACGAACACGAATAGCACCATGATCGCGCCGGCATAGACGATGATTTGCACTGCGGCGATGAATTCGGCGCCAAGCAAGAGATAGAGCACAGCGAGCGAGACCATCACCAGCACGAGCGCCAGCGCGCTGTGGATAGGTTCGCGCGCCAGGATCAGCGTGAGCGCGCCGATGACGGCCAGAGCCGCGCACACGAAGAACATTATGAAGGGTAGCGTCATCCGTGGTTCACCAGCATCGGCCAGACTTTCACCAGCGCCGTGATCACCAGATTTGCGAGCGCAACCGGTAGTAGGAATTTCCAGCCGAAGGACATCAGCTGGTCATAACGCAGGCGCGGCAGCGTCGCGCGGGTCCACACATAGAAAAACATAATCAAGCCGACTTTCAGCAAAAACCAGAACGGCCCTTGAATTATCGCAAGCACCACGGGATGCAGGCAGGCTAGGCCGATTACCAGTGCGCCCGCGGTGACGACGATGAGCTGGATGCGCGCGATGCCGCGCGCGAGAACTACGGTGTCATAGGCAAGATAGACTGCGAGCGCCAGCAATCCCACGGGCGGAAGGTAGCGCATGAACGTCCAGGATTCCGGGAAGGGAGAGAGCCAGCCGCCGAAAAAAAGAATTGTGGCCAGGCACGATACCGTGATCATGTTGGCGTATTCGGCCATGAAAAACATGGCGAATTTGAAGCTGGAATATTCGGTGTGGAAGCCGCCGACGAGTTCGGTTTCACCCTCTGGAAGATCGAAGGGGGCGCGATTGGTTTCGGCGACGGCGGACATGAAATAGCAGAGGAAGCCGACGATTTGTGGAACGACGTTCCAGCGCGGAACGAAATGGAGATAATAGCCGCTCTGCGATTGAATCATTTCGTTGAAGTTCAGCGTTCCCGAGAGCAGCACCACACCGACGACCGCGAGGGTGAGCGCTACTTCGTAGCTGATCATTTGCGCGGAGCTGCGCAGGCCGCCCAGCAGCGGATATTTGCTGTTGGACGACCAGCCCGCGAGTGCCACGCCGTATACGCCTATCGAAGTAATCGCGAACACGAACATCAGGCCGATGCTGCTATCGGCGACGATGAGCGTAGACTCCCCGAGCCATTGCACGCTGGGCGGGCCGAAAGGAATCAGCGCCAGAGTGGTCATGGCGAGCGTAAGCGCCAGCATCGGCGCGAGAATGTACACGAAGCGGTCCGCGCCTGGAGGTGTGAGGTCTTCCTTGAATAGAAATTTCACGCCGTCGGCGAGCGGCTGGAGCAAGCCATGCGCGCCGACGTAGTACGGGCCCCAGCGCGACTGAATGTGCGCTATGACCTTGCGTTCAAACCAGGACAGGTACGCCAGCGTCGTCATCAACACAAACATCAGACCGACGATTTTAGCTAGCGATACCACCAGGACTGGATGCTGGGTGATGAAATCCACGGCGTATCTTTGGCCTCTTTGGTAGAAGTGAGCTTGGAACAGTAACGGCCCAGGGAGCCGCTGGTAAAAAGAAAATCGTTGGCCGAAAAAGTATTTCCTACCGGCACATCGTACGACGGCTCGGAAGCTTTACACGTTGCAGCGGATTGCGGCGCGCCGCCGCCGAGCAGACTGGAAACCGGGAGGTCATAGCCCGTGACATTTTGGCGAATTTCGTCGAAGGCAGCTTCGGGTGTGCGCAGGCGGATGGGCGCGCCGACTCCCAACATGCCAAGCTGGTGCGAAAGAATGCGGATCAAGTCGAAATCGCTGCGCGGACCTTGCGGGTCGATCGATCGATGCGTCATTTGGACTTCGCCCGCGGTGTTGGTTAGCGTGCCGTCTTTTTCGTAGGACGACGCTGCCGGGAATACGACGTCGGCGCGCTGCGCGGTTTCGGTCAAGAACATGTCGTGAACCACGAGCAGTTCCAGGCGGCCGACCTTGTCGGGTTCCGCGACGCCGAAAGTTTTCACGGGATTGGCGCCGACGACGTACAGCGCTTTCAGTTTTCCGGTGACGGATGCGTCCATCATGGCGCGCGCGGTCATGCCAGGCGCGGACGGAATTTCGACGCCCCAAATTTTTCCGAAGCGAGCGCGTTCGCCGGCATCGTGAAGCGAGGCATAACCGGGCAAACGATCGGGGAGCAGGCCCATGTCTGCAGCACCGCGCGAGTTCGAGTAGTCGCCGAGCGCCATGATCTTGGTCTGGCCGTTTCTACGCGCCGCGAAGGAAACCAGATCGCGCAGCGCGGGGCCTTGGATGTTCGCGCCGAACAGAATCACGACGTCTTGTTCCGCTTCGAGCGCGGCTTTTAATTGCACCAGCGCTTCCGTCGTAGGAGCGTCGAATGTACCTTCACCGTGTGTGAGCCAGCGGACTGCGGCGCGCTCGCCATCCTCGGCGGTTTTCACCAGATGGGTGGCCTGGCGATGGATTTTGCTTTCGACGCCGTTGATTACGTAGAGGCGCGTCTTGTGATGGCGCACACCGGTGCGAATCTGCCAGGCGACGAGTGGGTTTTGCTGGGTGACGTCGTTTCCAATCAGCAGGATGGCGGGCGCGGTGTAGACGTCGGACATCGTGGCGAGGGCGCTTTTCGCCTCAGGGCCCAGGGCCGCGGCGAGTCCGGCGTAGTCCGCGGTCCGGTGGTGGTCAATATTGTTGGTGCCCAGGGTCGCGCGCACGAAACGATTGAGCAGGTAATTTTCTTCGTTCGTCGTGTGGTTCGAGCCGATCACGCCAATCGCATTGGCGCCATGCTTGTCGCGAACCTGTTTTAGGCGTCGCGCCACTTCTTCGAGCGCGTCTTCCCAGCTTGCCGGCTCAAGCTTGCCATTGCGGCGAAGCAGCGGCTGGCGCACGCGCTCGGCGTGATTGGTAAAGTCGAAGCCGAAGCGGCCCTTGCCGCACAGGAATTCGCCATTCACGCCGGAGGAATCGCGATTATTGGCGCGCAGAATTTCGTTGTTGCGGATGCTGAGCGTGGTCTTGCAGCCGTTCGAGCAGTGCGTGCAGGGATTGGAAACATATTGCATCTCCCATGGACGCGTCTGATAACGATACGTGCCGCTGGTCAGCGCGCCCACCGGGCAAATATCAATGCACATGCCACATTCTTCGCAGGCCAGCTGGCCCGGTTCGTTGGGAATGATCACGGAATGTACGCCGCGCGCGCCGACGCCCAGAGCTTTTACGTCCATGCCCTCATCGCACACGCGCACGCAACGGAAGCACATGATGCAGCGCGGGGCATCGTAATAAACCAGCGGCGACCATTTTTCTTCCGGATAATGCAACTTCTCTTCGGTGAAGCGGCTGTGGTCCAGGCCGTAACGGAAAGTCATGTCCTGCAGTTCGCACTCGCCGCCCTTATCGCAGACGGGGCAATCCAGCGGATGATTGGAAAGCAGGAACTCGATCATGTCCTTGCGCGCTTTGTGAACTTGCTCGGTGTCGGACTTTACGACCATGCCTTCGGTGGCGACGAGCGTGCACGCGGTTTGCAGCTTGGGCATCTTTTCGACTTCCACAAGGCACATGCGGCAAGCGGCCTGCAGCGAAAGGCCCGGGTAATAGCAGAACGAAGGGACCTCGACGCCCTGTTTTTTGGCGGCTTCGATTACCAGCGTGCCGGCGGGCGTGACGATCGGCTGCCCGTTGAGACTAAAAGTGACTTGCTTTTGTTCCGCCATGCGTTTCCTAGTGAGCTCCCAGAATCATCTCCGCGGGCTTGTGCGCGCATTTCCCGTGCAGATGGTCTTCAAATTCGTTGCGCCATTTCTTGACGATGCTGATTGTCGGCATAGCCGCGGCATCACCGAGCGGGCAGAAAGTGCGCCCGAGCATATTTTTTGAAAGTTCGTCGATCAGCGGAATGTCTTCCGCGCGACCGCCGCCCTCGTGGAAACGGTCGAGCATCTTGCGCAGCCAGGTGGTGCCTTCGCGGCAAGGTATGCACCAGCCGCAGGATTCGTGCGCATAAAAATGCATGATCCGGCGAGCGAGATCCACCATGCAGGTGTCTTCGTCAATGATCACCGTGCCACCAGAGCCGAGCATCGAGCCAATCTTGGCGACAGAGTCGTAGTCCATGTTGACGTCAATTTCATCGGCGCTCAACAACGGGCACGAACTGCCGCCGGGGATTACGGCTTTTAGTTTCTTGCCGCCGCGCACGCCACCGGCAACGTCCTCGATGAGCTGACGGAGATTGAATCCCAGTGGAAGCTCGTAGATGCCGGGCTTGTTCACATGACCGGAAATCGAATACAGGCGCGTGCCGCCATTTTTCGGCGTGCCCAGGCTGGCGTACCAATCGCCGCCGCCGCGAATGATGGCGGGGACGGAGCTGAGAGTTTCCACGTTGTTGATCACCGTGGGGCAGCCGTATAGGCCGACGACAGCTGGGAACGGCGGTTTGATGCGCGGATAGCCGCGCTTGCCCTCGAGCGATTCCATCAGCGCGGATTCTTCGCCGCATTCGTAGGCGCCCGCGCCGGTGTGGGCGGCGAGGTCGAAATCAAATCCGCTGCCGAGAATATTTTTGCCGAGATAACCCTTGGCGTAGGCTTCGGCGATCGCGGTTTCCAGGATGTCAATGATGTAACGATATTCCCCGCGGATGTAGGCGTAGCCTTGATTGGAGCCGATGGCGCGTCCGGCGATCACCATACCTTCGATCAACTGGTGCGGGTCCATTTCGAGCAGCGGACGATCCTTGGAAGTGCCCGGCTCGCTCTCGTCGCCATTCGCCAGAATATATTTCGGCTTGGGAATATCCTTGGGAACGAAGCTCCACTTCATCCCGGCGGGAAATCCCGCGCCGCCGCGTCCGCGCAGATTCGACTTTTTCATTTCGTCGATGATCTGCTCGGGGGTCATCTGTTTGAGCGCTTTTTCCAGGGCCTTGTAGCCGTCGCGCTGCATGTAGGTATCGATCGCGCGCGAATTGGGGATGCCGAAATTCTTGCTGATGACGACTACTTCATTGGGATTGCGCTCGTGCAGCGCGCCGGAAATTACCGGGACCGGCTTCGGTTTCTTCCCGTCCTGCAACTGTTCGAAAATCACGTCCACTTTTTCCGGATCGAGATTTTCGTAGTAATCGAAATTCACCTGCATGGCGGGAGCGCCGGTGCAGGCGCCCATGCATTCGACTTCTTCCAGAGAAAACGTGCCACTCGGAGAGACTTCTTTATTGCCGATTCCCAGGCGCTTCTGCACGTGCGCGTAAAGCTCATTGCCACCGCGCAACATGCAGGAAACGTTGGTGCAGACCTGGATGTGATAGCGGCCAACCGGCTTGCGCCGCAGCATCGAGTAGTAGGCGAGGGTTTCGGTGACCTCAGTCATGTTCAGGTCTAGGCGCTGGGCAATATCCGTGAGCAGCTCGTCGCTGAGGAAGCCGAAATAATCCTGCGCATACATCATCATCGGAATCAGCGCCGAACGCTTCACGGGGTAGCGTCCGAGCAGAGTTGTGAATTTTTCTTCCAGTCCTGCTGGCAATTGCATAAATCCCTTTTTTCCCCTGGAGTCTAGCGGTCCACTTCTCCCAGGACGATGTCCGTAGTGCCGATGCAGGCGACGACGTCGGCGATCAGGCGGCCTTCCGCGAGCTTCGGCAGCGACTGCAAGTTCACGAACGATGGCGCGCGAAACTTCACGCGATATGGCTTGGCCGAGCCGTCGCTGGCCACGAATACTCCCAGCTCGCCGCGTGGCGATTCGATGGCCTGATAAACTTCGCCCGGCGGCGGCGCAAATCCTTCGGTGAATATTTTGAAGTGATAGATCAGGCCTTCGATGGACGTCTTCATTTCCTCGCGCGAGGGCGGAATGATTCCGGGCACTTCGGCGCGGAACGGCCCTTCGCTGGGGATTTTCTGCATGGCCTGCTTCACGATCTTGATGCTTTCGCGAATTTCTGCGACGCGCACTTGATAGCGCGCGTAACAATCGCCCGCGGTCTGCGTCTGCACGTTGAAATCAAATTCATCGTAGCTCGAGTATGGAAACGCCTTGCGCACGTCGTAAGCAACGCCGCTGCCACGCAACATCGGCCCCGAACAGCCCATGGCAATGGCATCGGAGGCGGTGATGATCCCAACGCCCTGGGTGCGGCCCAGCCAAATTTTATTTTTGGTGAGCAGATCTTCGTATTCGTCAATGTGGCCGGGCAGGGAATCGACTACGCGCTGGACTTTATCGAGCCAGCCGGGAGGTGGTTCCAGCGCGAGGCCGCCGATGCGGAAATAGCTGGTCATCATCCGCTGGCCGGAAAGGTATTCGAAAATTTTCAGAATTTCCTCGCGCTCGCGGAAGCTGTAAAGGAAGACGGTCATCGCGCCCAGGTCAATGGCATGGGTGCCGACCCAGACCAGGTGCGAAGCGCAGCGCGTCAGTTCGGTGAGCAGCACGCGGATGTACTGCGCGCGCTTGGGGACCTCGATCCCGAGAATTTTTTCGACCGCGAGGCAATAGCCCAGGTTATTGGATAGCGGCGCAAGATAATCAATGCGGTCGGTCAGCGTAATCACCTGTGAATAGGTTTTCGCTTCGCAGGATTTTTCGATGCCGGTGTGCAGGTAACCGATTATTGGCTCGGCTTTCGCCACCAGTTCGCCATTCAGCTCGAGAACCACGCGGAGCACTCCATGGGTGGACGGGTGCTGCGGCCCCATATTCAGGACCATAGTCTGCGCGGCGCCGATAGCAGTTTCGATCGTGGTGCTCATCGGTAGCCCTCGATGGGATAATCCTTGCGCAGCGGGTGACCTTCCCAATCGTCGGGCATCAAGATGCGTCGCAGGTCCGGATGGCCCTCAAAGCGAATGCCAAAAAGATCGTAACTTTCGCGCTCATGCCAATTAGCCGTGGGCCAGACCCCCGTGACGGAATGGACCAGGGGATCACTGCCGGTCAGTTTTACCTTTAGGCGCAGCCTTTCGCGGCGATCCAGCGAAACCAGGTGATAATTCACTTCAAACCGCGGCTCGATGGGGAAGCGGTCCACAGGCGTGATGTCAGAAAGGAACGAAAAACGCAGGGACGGCTCCGTCGCCAGATATTCGGCGACGCGCAATAGCTGTTCGCGTGGCACCACTACGGTAGTTTCGCCGCGAAATTCCAGCACTTCGGCGACCGCCGAGGCGCTCCACTCCCGGAGTTTATGGACTACTGGATGTTTGTCGATGTCCTGGGGTTCCATAATGAGTTCGGTTTCCGAGGGACGGCAGCTCAGTGAGTCCAGTCGAGAGCGCCCTTCTTCCAGAGGAATATGTAACCGGTCAGCAGAATTATAATGTAAAGCAGCATCTCCACAAAGCCGAAGACCTTTAAGTCGCCGTAGATCAGCGCCCACGGGTAGAGGAAAATTGCCTCGATGTCGAACAAAATAAAGAGCAAGCCCACCATGTAGAATTGCACGGATATGGGTTGGCGGGCATCGCCGGTGGCCCGAATTCCGCATTCATAAGGTTCGTCTTTCTCGCGCGAACGCTTGTGTTTGCCTATAACGGCGGACGCCACCACCAACGCTCCGGCCAATCCGGCGGAGAGTATAAACATCAGCAACAGCGGGCCATAGTAGTCGAGGTAGTTGCTGTTCATTTTAGTGGCGCTGTTATAATAACGACCCGAGAGCAGCCGGTCAAATGAACTCTGAATTACTTCGATTTTCTCTAGTTTTGTTTGGGTGCATGGGGGACGCGGGTAATCAAGCGCAATGAGCTCTGGCTTCAATACGGACGTCAAAGTAGGGGAACATATCTTCCACGTGCAGACCGAAGATCGTGGGCCGAATCATCCAATCATAGATACGGTGGTGTACCAGAACGGGCGCATCCTGCACCGGCGCGCCTCGAATTACGAACAGGACGCCGACGCCGTGCCTTTTAGCGCTGAAGAGCTGCGACGGCGAGTGGAGGAGCAGCATCGCGCAGTGATTGAGGCGATTCGGTCCGGCGCTCTGGACGCGGAAATTGCTTCTGCGGAAGCGGCGACGCAAGCAGGCCGACCCAGCGGCATTCAAGTGCAGCTACTGAATCCTGGATCGTGGCTTTCGGCGGGGAAAGTCTCGCTCGAGCTGGAAGTTTCGCGTAAAGCGGACCGGCAGCCACAAGTCGGCGCCGCAGTGAGAGCCCTGATCGAAGGAGCGCTCGATGGCGGCAGCCATTCCGGCACCAGCGACAATCAGGGACGCGTGCGCATCCATTTTCCGCTGCCGCCGCTCGGCAAAGGCGATCTGGCGTTGGTGATTCAGGCGCAGGTAGATGCGTCGAAGGACGAGATCCGGTTTGCGATGAGAACGCGCGGGAAGAATCCAACGGACGGCGCGGCGCAATGACGGTGACGATCAATGGCGAGCGCCGCGAGGTGCCCGACGGCATCGCGGTTGCGGCGCTCCTGGAACATTTGGGCATGCCGCGCGAACGCGTGGCCATCGAGCGCAACCTGAATATTTTGCCGCGGGCGGATTGGAAGCAGACGCAAGTGCAGCCGAACGACAGCTTCGAGATTGTGCACTTTGTGGGCGGGGGTTAGCGGTTCGGCTTCGCGGGAGCATTCGCGGCCATGATTTTTCGGGCGGGATCGTTGTCGCAATAGACGCGCCATTCGGCGACGCGTCCGTTTTTCACCACGGCTCTCCACGCAGCTGGAATTTCCCAGAAGTTTTCTCTGGCGAGTTTGCCATTGACGGCGAACGTGCCGCGCGCTTTTCCGAACATCGCGACCAGCTCGCCGTGATCGAATTCGTCCGTTACTTCGATGGCGTAGTCGGGGAACATGCCGAAATAGAACTTCCAGCCCTGGCGCATTTGTTCGGCGCCGCGAAAGGAATTGTTCAGAGCGTCCACGAAGAGGTGGTCGGGCGTCATCAGCGCCACCAGGCCGTCCACATCGTGCGCGTTGATGTTGGCGACGAACGCCATGGCTACGTCCGTTGGGCTGGGTTGATTCATACCTTGTCGCGCTCGCATCGAAGGTGTGCCCCGCGCGTGAGCATATCCAAAATGGCGCACGAAGAGCCAGTGGCTTGTGGCGCGGAGAACCCGTCGCCCGCGGTCGCGCGCTGCTATTTCTTGCGCGTGAGGTGAAACGTTTCGGTCCGTCCCTTTCCGTTGGCCATTAGCGTCCAGGTCTCGGAAAAGTGATCGTTATCCTCGATCTTCAGCGTCATACCGTGCATGTGCATATCGTCGTTGCTGGCCAGATTCGCGGCACTGCTGAAGGCGAACGCAAACTCATTGGAACTCGCCGTCACGGCCGGAGTCTGCAGGTGCGGCTGATTGCCCTTTGAACAATAATGCGTCAACGCCAGGCGATTTCCCTCCGGCGTGTACATCGTCACCATTTGATTGTCTTTGTCGCTCTGAAATGTCTCTTCCAGCGCGGTGTTATTCGAGACCAGGCGGATCGTGTCCTCGACCTGCTTGCGTGTGGGGTCCGTGCCGTGCCATTCGCCCACTAGCGTTTTCAACCGGTCAAACGCGTTCGCGGGCGCCGGTTGTGAACCAACCCGCGAGGCGATAGCGCCCAGCGCCACAATTGCCGCGGCCGAAATGACGATCATCTTGCGCATTGCTCCCTCCTCACGGTCTCGATTGTGAATTTTCAGATCTTCCTACTTCTGCACAGCGTCGGCAAGTTTTTCCAGGCATCCAGTCCAGCCGCGCCGGTAATCACCGCGCTCCTTCGCTCCCGCTGCGCCGAGATCGTGAGTCAGCACGACTTCGGTAGTTTTTCCGCGTTCCAACAGCTCGACGGTGACGACGGTTTCTTCGATGTGATCCATTGCTTTGTGACCGGCAGCGTCGGCGTGGTCGGTGTTCCAGGTAAAGACGATCTTTTCCGGGCGTTTAATTTCAACGAAGGCGCAGCGCTGGATGTAGGTATGGCCGCCCGGCGTGCGTATCTCCAGGGTAAAACCACCACCTACACGGAAGTCGAATTGCAAATATTTGATGATGTGGCCGGAGGCATCGCGGCACATCCAGCGATCCATCTGCTCCTGCTGGGCGAATGCTTGGAAGACTCGTTCGCGCAACGCGGCGATTGTGCGGCGTACTTCGAGTCTGCTGGTCGGGCCTGGAGTTGCTGCTGTCATGATGTTTCCTCCTCAAAGCCGACGGCGGTGTCGCTTTGCCGATTGCTTGCCATGCTCATTGAGGACACCCTCGTTTGCGGAATCTTCCAGATAGCGGGCCAGCGAATCGAGTTGCGCTTCCCAGAACTGGCGATAGTGCTCGATCCAGCTCGCCGCCTCTTTCATCGGTTCACCACGCAGGCGGCAACGATGCACCCTGCCGTCTTTCTGCCGCGAGACCAGGCCGGCGCGTTCCAGCACGCGGAGGTGCTTCGAAACGGCGGGGAGTGACATCTTGTAGGGCACGGCCAAATCGCTGACCGAAGTCTCGCCTTGGCGTGCGAGGCGCGCGAGAATTCCGCGGCGCGTGGCATCGGAGAGAGCGGAAAAGGTGGAATCGAGCAGCGCGCCGGGACACTTAACCATATGGTTTAGTATTGCCGCCCAGCTGAATCCTGTCAAGGAAAAGTTTACGGGGAGAGCATGCTTCGATGTGAACTACAAGCCCGCGAGCAGATGGCCGAGCTTGTCTTTTTTGGTGCGCAGATACGAAGCCGAATGGTGGCTGGTGCGGGGGCGGCACGGAACGCGCTCGACGACGCGGATGCCTGCGCTTTCGAGTTGCGTGACTTTGTCAGGATTATTGGACAGCAGGCGCACGTCGCGAATGCCCAGCGCCTTCAGAGCTTCGGCGGCAAATTCGTAGTCGCGCGCGTCGTCGGCAAACCCGAGCTGGCGATTCGCTTCGACGGTGTCCAGGCCGCCGTCCTGCAGTTCGTAAGCTTTCAGTTTATTGATCAACCCAATGCCACGTCCTTCCTGTGGCAAGTAAAGCAGCAGGCCGGATGGCTCCTTGGCGATTTTGCGCAGCGAAAATTCCAATTGTGCGCGGCAATCGCAGCGCTCGGAAGTGAAGACGTCACCTGTGAGGCATTGCGAGTGCACGCGCACCAGCGGCGCCTTCCGGGATTTCGCGGTGGCGCGCGACGAGCCGTTCGGGGCGCCCGTCGAGGTACCTTTCAACGTACCGTGCTGGATCGCCACCGCCTCTTCTCCAGGCTTGCGTCCTTCGATGCCGACAATTCGGAAGGAACCGAAGCCCGTGGGCAATTGCGCGCTAGCGACGATGCGAGCTTTGCTGAACTTCCCGGATTGTTTTTTGCGGTGCATGGGAAACTTCGATTATAGCAGGGTTCGCAGAATCGGCTTGAGCGCGCGACTTCGCCGGAATTCGCTCCCATCGACAGTGTAGATGGTGCACCATCATCAAGGCTCGGTTAAAAAGTCAGCGGCTAGTGATGAGTGGTTGGTGGCTAGAAAACAGCGTTTCAGACGATCGCGGACGCACCACAGCGCGACAGCACTGAACGCTCGCGTCCCTTTACATCGCTGGCTGCTTTGGCTAACTTAGTCGGTGCGCTGCGCAGACAGCGCTCCGCGAGCGAAATGAACACATTTTTTGGCCCGGAAGAGTTGATATTCGCGCTAGTGCTGAAAGTTGGCTTCGCGGCGTCGCTCGCGGCGCTGCTGGTGCGTTTTCGCTCGTTCCGCAACCTGCTCTTCACCGAAATCCGCGATTCCGACCAGAAAGTAATGTTGCTGCTGTTCCTGACGCCGCCGCTGGCGATTGGCGTGTTTCTGCGGCTGCTGGGCGGCTACCGATTTTTCGATTTGACGCTGGAAGGCTCATTCCTGATGGGCTTGATCGGCGGGCGGGTCGTGGGGCTGCTAGGCGGATCGCTGATCAGTTTGCCGGCATTTGGAAATCACGAATGGCTTTCCAGCCCGGTGGCGGCGCTGGTGGGGCTGATTGCGGGGGTGGTGCGCGAGTCTATGCCGGAGAAAGAGGACATCTGGCATTTCGGTCCGTTTCTTTTTCTCAGCGTGCCGGAGTGGATCTGGAGATTGATTCGCTACGGCAAGGGAAATTGGGCAATGTTGCCGCTGTGGACGTGCGTCGCCGTGACGGTGGGGGAAATAGAATTCGCGGACATCGGCCACGTGCCGGAAAAATGGCTATTTACTTATCGTCCCAGCAATTGGGGCTACTCGCTGTTGGTGGTGATGTCTTCGATGATGTGCGTGGCTATGGCCATCAAGATCTGGAACAACACGCGCATCGAAATGAACCTGGAGCAGAATCAGCAGTTGCTGCTGAAAGCACGCATGGACGCGCTGACCAGCCAGATCAATCCGCATTTCCTGTTCAATACGCTGAACACGGTTTCTTCGCTGATTCGCTTCGATCCGGACATGGCGCGCGGCGTGGTGCTGAAGCTTTCCAATATTTTGCGGCGGCTGCTGCGCAAGCACGAGACGTTCGTCCCGCTGCGCGAGGAACTTGAATTCATTGACGATTATCTGGATATCGAAGTGATTCGCTTCGGCCGGGACAAGCTACAGATCTTCAAGGAAATTGACGAGGAAACCTTGGAGGCCTTCGTGCCCAGCATGCTGCTGCAGCCTATGGTGGAGAATTCTATTAAGCACGGACTGGCTCCGCGCCTGGAAGGCGGACAAATTCACCTGCGCACCCGGCAGGCGAACGGCCGCCTGCTGATCGAAATCGAGGACAACGGCATGGGTATCTCGCCGGAACGCCTGTCCGCGGTGTACGGCGGAGGAATCGGCATCAGCAATGTGCACGAGCGCCTGCGCTTGCTCTACGGCGACCAATTTAAAATGGACATACGCAGCCAGGAAGGGCAAGGCACGCAGATTCATATCGAGATTCCGGAGCTTGCCACGGCTGAGCCCTTTGCAGAGTTGTGATTTCACATTGTCTTGAGTTGCTATGCGGCAACGGGGCGTGACGGCGAAACCGATTTTGCGCCGCGCCAAGCCGGAGCAAAGCGCACGCAACCGCAAAGAGGCCGAGCGACATCGTATCCGGGAGCGAAATGCGCTCGGCGGTCCCAGCCGAGCGAGCCCGGGTAAATTTTGCGGCATGCTGCACAGATAGCGTAGAATGACGGGGCTAAAATCCCTTTCAGTGAACAGGTGGAATGATCGACGACCAGGAAAAAAGCAGCGCGCGGCCCGCAATTATATTGCTCATAGTGGTGTTCCTGGTTGCCGGCTTCAGCGTGAAATACGGATTGCAGACGATGACCTGGGTGGAAGGGAAGCTATGGAGTTCCGATAATCCCTGGCTCGCGAATGTTCCGCAGCCCCTTTCGCAGCCGCTGGCGCCGCTGCCGCCGCTTCCTGGCGCCGCCAAGCCCGCCCAGGTGAAGGCGTACAACTACGAGTTCAATTCGCCCTGGCCCGGCAACCCCACAGTGAAGGGATCGCTCACCTACACGGAGTTCCGCTACGATTCCGGCCCGGTAGTTGTTTTCTTCGATCCAGATTCACAAGTGGACACGATGCACACGCTAAAGACGTCCAACCCCGCCGAATATCAGAAATTCGTAACCGTGTTTGGCGATAAACCGCTCAATACGAATTTCGAAATGTATCAGGCGGTTTACCAAACGACGCCCGCACAGCTCTCGCCGGTGATGACCCCGCCCGACGCGATGAGAATGAACGTGCTGTTGCTATGGAAGCTGTCCTTCGGCCTCGATCTTCCCTGCGACGGCGAGTTTTATTCTTTTGACTGGAGTAATGCGAAGGGGTTTCAGTTCGGCGATCCTGAAAAGAAGGTTCCAGTGGCGGTCCGTGCGTTCGATGACCGCGACCACCAGTTCCGATTTATCTTCACCGCCACCGAAGCAGCCGCTGGCAGAATCACGCAGAACGACATCAACACAATCATGCAGACTTTACGAGTCGAGCCGTTCAGCGAGCGTTGACGGCGCTGGCGGTGGGCTCTACGGCCTCGAGTACCTTCCGGTAGTAGGCCTCATACATTGGAATCACGTCGTTTGCGCAATACTTCGCTTTGGCGTGGATGCGCGCCCGCTTGCCCATGCTTCGTCCGCGATCCGGCCGGGTAAGTATTTCCAGGGCGCGTTCAGCGCCGGCCGCGACATCATGCGGCGCGATCAGGTAGCCGTCCACTCCATCCGTCACGACTTCCGGCACGCCGCCCACGTTCGTCGCGATTACCGGGACTTCGCAGGCCATCGCTTCCAGCGCTGCCAGTCCAAATGATTCCTCTTCGCTGGGCAGCAGGAATAAGTCAGCAAGCCCGAGTTTTTCCTGGACGTCGTCCTGCTTGCCCATGAAAAATACGTCGTTTGAGAGATTTTTTTTTCGCACGATGTATTCGGCCGCGCCGCGGTCTGGCCCATCGCCCATCATCACCAGTTTTGCCGGGATCTTTTCGCGCACCAGCGCGAAGATCTCCACCACGTCGGTGATGCGTTTCACGGGCCGGAAATTCGAAAGGTGCATCAGGATGGGCTCATTGTTCTTGGCCCACTGTTTGCGCGCAGACTGGTCCGCGCAGCGCATGTACTGATCGCAATTCACGAAATTAGGGATCACTTCGATCGAACGCTTGATCTCGAATTCGCGAACGGTGCGCTCGCGCAGGTAGTTCGAAATGGAGGTGACGCCATCGCTCTGCTCGATCGAAAATCGCGTGATGGGCAAATAGCTGCGATCGCTTCCCACCAGCGTGATATCCGTGCCATGCAGAGTGGTGATGAATGGCAGCTTCCTGGGCATAGCCATCATGCGCGCCAGCAGCGCGCTCACCGAGTGAGGAATTGCGTAGTGCACGTGCAGCAAATCCAGCTGCGCTTGCTCGGCCACTTCCACCATTTTCGTCGCCAACGCCAGGGTGTAGGGCGGATGGTCGAAAAGCGGATACGAAGTCACCTCCACCTCGTGGAAATGGATGCGCTCGTGCGCCGAGCTTAGCCGGATGGGCATCGCGTAACTGATGAAATGGATTTCGTGCCCGCGCGCGGCCAGTTCGATGCCCAGCTCGGTAGCCACCACTCCAGAGCCGCCGTACGTTGGATAACAGGTGATTCCGATTTTCATGGGACCTCCCGGCACTGTAACAGTCATCGCGCGCGAGCGGCAAGCCTGGCCGTCTCGGTGGGCTCGCGTGCGTTGGCTTGCGTCAGCTTGCACCGGGGACGGCCGGATGCTAGATTCGCGCCTTCCGGTCTGGTATTAGACGAACCAACAGGTCTTCTCGATGCTGCGACTTTCAGGCAAAGTGGCGTTCATAACTGGCGGCGGCACAGGCATCGGCCGGGCCTGCGCCTTGGCGTTTGCGCGGGAGGGAGCGCAAGTGGCGGTCGCCGGCCGCAGGAGGGAACCTCTCGACAAGGTTGTGGCTGAAATTTCGGTGGCGGGCGGTAAATCGCTCGCGCTAGCCTGTGACGTCACCGAGCGGTCATCGGTGGAGGACGCATTGGCACAGACGGAGAAGCATTTTGCGCGCCTCGATACGATTGTGAACAACGCCGGCGCGGTGGTGGTCGCGACCGTCGAACACACCTCCGATGAAGATTGGGACCGAGTGCTCGCCGCGAACCTGACCGGAACATTCTTCGTTTCGCGGGCCGCGCTGGCCCCCTTGCGGAGGGCAGGTGGCGGCTCGATCGTCAACATCGGCTCGGTGCTCGGTCTGGTGGCGCGCAAGGACCGCGCCGCCTACTGCGCGGCTAAGGCGGGGGTCTCCGGCCTTACCCGCGCGATGGCGCTCGACCACGCCCACGAGAAAATCCGCGTGAATTGCATTTGCCCTACGATCGTGGAGACCGAGCTGGGCATGCAATCGATTCAGCAGACCGGGAACGCAGCAGCCCAGATCCAAAAGCGCATCGCCGAAATTCCCATCGGACGCCTCGGTAAGCCCGACGATGTGGCAATGATGGCCGTGTATCTTGCCTCGGAAGATGCGTCATGGGTTACCGGCGCGTCATTCCCACTCGATGGAGGCCTCACGGCATACTGATATGGTGCGATCTCAATCGTTAAACTCCAAGTCCACCGAGCGCCTGGCGGCCGAAGAGTTGCGCCGGCGTTTGCAGGAGAACAACACCGCGAAGCAATTTGGATTCGCGCTGATCGTGGCGGAGCGCGGCAAAGTCATTCTGCGGATGCACGTGAACAAGAGCCACCTGCAAGTCCACGGCGTGGTCCATGGCGGTGTGCTGGCGGCGTTAGCGGACACGGCAGGGGGACTCGCGACGTACATGGCGTGTCCGCGCGGCACACGCGTCGCGACCATCGAGATGAAAATTAATTATCTGGAAGCCGTCGAGGGTGGCAGCGTCACCGCCGAAGCAATCGTGGTGCGGATCGGCCGGCACGTCGCCGTAGTGGATTGCGATATTACGGACGATGCACGCCGCCTGGTGGGTAAGGCTCTAATGACTTTTTTTGTGGGACCATTCCGGAGGAACCGCAAGAAACGGCCCGCGTAGCGCACGCAGAGGACTCCCCGTCGCGTCCCCGTGCGCGCCTGATCACAAATTATTACTCACAAACGATTATTCGTCCGAGCTGTCCGTCCCGCCCGAACCATTGCTTCCACTGGAACCATTGGTGCCGCCGTGCGCCGCATCTTCACCCTCTTTATATAGATACTTGATGCAGTGCTTGTAAACGAGCAAGTTGGGGCTGCCATAGCGGGTTAGTTTTATGCAGTCGCGGTCGTACCACTCAACGCTACCGCGCAAGATCTCGCCGTCGTTCAGCACCACCGCTACCGGGGTCCGGGATTGCATCTGCTTCACGTAGTAGAAATTTTCCGCGTGAGTTTGTTCAGGCGGCGCGGGTTTCTTGCGCTGCGCACCCTGCGCCGGAACGGCTTGAATCGGACGCGCCGGGAATTGTTCTTTCACATCCGTAAGAGTAGGACGAAAAAGTTTACGGTTCACCATAAGGGCTCCTTGCGATGACTACATCCTGTTATGACTGTGGAAAAACGTTTTAGGTTGCAGATATTTTACAAAAAAACTTTACATCGTCCGGCCGCTCTGGCGGTCACCCAACGAAAGCAGAAGTGCGTCCAGCCCCAACTGGCGGCTAATATTCCGCCTAAGCCGGTTTTCCAGGCGATCCAGCCCTTGGGTGGCCCGCGAGACCCACTCGAAATCTATTTTCCTGCTGAGTGCTTCCAATTCACGGCGTAAATCGGGATTTCGAGCGAGACTGCTCTTCGGACCTTGGGATAGTTCAAGAAGGTCTGTGAGCAAACTATAGAACAGCGTCAGGATATTTTCAAACGATTCCTTTTCTTGTTTGGCGAGCTGGGTGGTCGCGGCGAAAATTTCCGCCGCCTTTCCGCCGCTGATTGTTTTTTCCAGCAGGTTCAGGACGCTGCGGCGCAGGCGCGTGGATTCTTCCAGGTTCAAAGCCAGCGCCATGCCCGGGCTGCCGCTTGAAAGTTGAGCGGCGAGTTTGCGTTCCGGCGCCTTGGCTTCCGTGCGCTCAGCAAGAAACGATTCGATTTGCTCCACTGCGACGGGCGCGAAATGAAATTGCAGGCAACGGGAGCGGATTGTTTGCAGCACGGAGTCAGGAGTTGGCGCCAGCAGGATCAGCGTCGAGCTTTCCGGCGGCTCCTCCAGGATTTTCAGGAACAGGTCGGCATCGTTCCAGCGCATGGTGTGCGCGTCGTCGAGAATGAAAATGCGTCGACGCCCCTGCGGCTTGAAGTACGCGGCGCGTTGCACCGCGCGCAGCTGGCCCACGCGAATCATCGGGCGCGCGACGGGCGCCAGCCGCCGCACGGGGTCGGGCACCAGCAGCCACACATCCGGATGCGTTTCGATAATCAGCGGCATGCGCTCGACCATCGCGGCGTCCGCGCTCTCGCCGCGTTCCGTGAGACCGGCCGCCACCAGCGCCGCGGGATCGACGAGCGCGGCCATGCGCTTGCAGGATTCGCACTCGCCGCAAAAATCATCCTGCAGCCGCTCGCAATTCGCGGCCTGCGCGAACATGCGCGCGAGCGTGTACTTGCCGATGCCGCGCGGTCCGGTGAATAGCAATGCGCCCGGTGCGCGGTCGCGGCGCAGCATCCCGCGCAGCGCGGTGACGATGCGTTCGTTGCCGAGAAATTCGTTGAAGCTCATGGGATCAGCGGCTGGCGTGCAGCGTGGGAAACACGCGCGCTTCGATCGCCGCCAAAATCTCCTTATGAATTTGTTCCGGAGCGCGCAGGGTTCCGGTGTGCTCGTCGTAACATTCGACCTTCACCCAATTGGGTTGGCGCATGAGCTCGTCGTAAACCACCGAAGCCGCGCGCAGATGCGCCAGATCCGCTTCCTGCAGGTCGCGCCGTAGTTCGGTGTACTGGCGTTTGGCCTTTTCTCCCACCAGGCGGTGAGCTTCTTCGACGGGCACGCGAAGGTAGATGACCAAATCCTCGGGCGGCAGCGCGTACACCTGATACTCAAGCTCTTTGAGCCACGCTAGAAATTCGCGGCGCTTTGCTGGCGAAACGCGGGCACCCTGATGAGCCAAGTTTGAGGCGATATAACGATCGGCTAGCAGCGCTTTTCCCGCTGCGAGATCCGATTCTAGCGCTGGGCGTGATTCGCGGCGATCTTCGGCGTAGAGCAGCGCGGAGAAATGTGGATCCACGGATTCCAGCGGGCCGAACTCTCCATTGAGGAAACGCGCCACCAGCTTGCCGAAAAATCCATCGTAGCGCGGGAAGCTTACTTGCGTGAACGCGATCCCTCGCGACGAAAACGCGCGCGCGACCATTTCCAGCTGCGTGCGCTTCCCAGAGCCGTCAATTCCTTCCAGCACGATGAATTTGCCGCGGGCAGGCATTGATTTGAAACACAGTCTAGCATAGGCGGGCGATTCGTCAGGCGTGGCCCGTGGCTGAAGCTAAGAGACAGGTTTTCGCCATGTTAGAATCGCGGCGATGATTAACCAATCGTCGCCGATCGCCGCGAACTGGGCGCAAATTCAGGAGCGCATCGCGCGAGCTGCCGAGCGCTGTGGCCGCCGCGCGAATGAAATCACCGTGGTGGCGGTGTCGAAAACCCATCCGGCCGAAGCGATCGTAGCAGCGTACAAAGCTGGGCTGCGCCACTTCGGAGAAAATCGCGTGCAGGAGTGGGAGTCGAAGCAGCCAAAGGTGGCGGACCTCGACGCGACGTGGCACCTGATCGGCCACTTGCAGAGTAACAAGGCCCGCCGCGCGGCGCACCTTTTTCGGCGTGTCGATTCGCTGGACGATCTGGCGCTGGCAAAAAAACTTCACGCGGCGGCGGATGCGGAAGGGAAGTGCCTGCCGGTCCTGATCGAAGTGCGTCTTGGCGACGAAGAAACGAAGAGCGGCGTGGCCGAAGCGGATTTGCTGGCCCTGGCGACAAGCATCGCGCCGTTCGCGCATTTGGAACTCGCAGGCCTAATGACCATTCCGCCGTTTTTCGATGAGCCTGAGCGCGTACGCCCTTATTTCCGGAGGCTGCGCGAATTGCGCGACGACTTGCGCCGGCGGCTTGGCCGCGCGCTGCCGGTCGTTTCCATGGGCATGAGCCACGATTTCGAAGTCGCCATCGAGGAGGGAGCCACCGAAATTCGCGTCGGCACGGCGCTGTTCGGTCCTCGTGGGTCCGCGACCTGATTCGCCGGGCAGGCCGGCTGGTTTTGCTCTACGTCCTCTATTTCCTTTTCTTTCGGCCCATCCGCGAATGAACTCCGGGACGCGGAACTTTCCTCTTTACCAAGGTCACCAATTTTGCCTTCTTGCGCGATTTCGCCGCGGACGCGCCGCTGCTAATCACGTGCTTCATCAAATCGAGAGTGAATTGATCCATCACCGAGCTAGTGCGCGTCGTTTCATCCACGCCGAGAGATTGGCATTGAATTGATTTGGCGCTGATGGTAAGCCGCAAAAAGCCAAATACATTGTCGTTGTAGGCGATCAGCGTAAGCTGGTTGCCCTTGCCGTCATTTCCCACGGCACCGGGCTGCGGCAACGCACCATTTTTTCCGGTCTTCGGTTTGCTCAAATTGAAGTAGCCACCGTTTCCCGCAACCAAGTAGGGAATTTGCCGTCCGTCCGCCTTCATCACGCGTGTGTAACGTTCGTAGATGTGAGCGTGCCCGGAAAGCACCAGGTCGGGCCAAATGCTCGCGGTCTGGCATGCGGCGTCAATTTCCGCGAGCATTTGCGGGCTGGGAAAATGTTCGCTGCTGATCGTAAACGGCGGATGATGTACCGCCAGAATTAGCGCGAATGGAGCGCTGCCGGATTGTTTACGTTGCGCGGCCGCCGCCTGCAATTGCGCGAGCAGGAAAGCGGTTTGCTGCGTGCCGGCCACTCCGCCGCTCAGGACCCCCGTCGTCTCGCTAGTATTCGAATACAAGCCGATGATCTTCACGAAGGGAGCGTTCAGCGCGAAGTACACGCCCCCTTGCGTCATGGTGGTGCGTGCAAAACCCTTGGCGGAGGGATCCTTTGCAGGCGTCTTCGAGCAAAAATTTTCGTAGAAAGGCTGTAGAGAATATTTTACCGGCTCGCTCGGAAAAAGCACTCCGTCGTGATTTCCGGGAATGGCGAAAATTGGTCCGGCGTAGTCGCGGTAAGGGTCGTAAAACTGATCGTAATAATAACGTTCCTGGCCAAAGAAATAGACGACGTCTCCCAGATGGAAAAGAAACGCGGGGCGCCCGCTGGTGAAATCTTTTCCGCTCAGATCGTCGGTCATCGCATCCGCGACCGCGAACTGGTGCGAAGGCTCCTTGACGCCCCCAGTGTCGCCGACGGAGTGAAGAACGATTTGTCCCGAATTTTGGATTTGCTGTACAACTGTGCTCCCCAGGACATCAGCGAGCGCCATGACGGGCGGATTTTTCCACGGCGCGGGAATCGCTTCGATCACGGGAGTGGCTACTACCGCGGAGTCCGCATAAACATCCTTTGGGTCGAAAGTGTTAAAGTTATCGGGAGACGGTTGGGGATTCGCAAAAGCAAAGCCGGTGCCGGACATAAGTGGCGCCCTCCTTCTCGGGCGAGGAGTCTGATGGGAAACTGGCAAGCATACCTCTACTTGACGTCTCTGAGCCGTTATAAGTTTCGCTGGCTCCGGGGCGCGGGATTGGCGTGAGCCGCTAGGAAATCGTGAGACAAATGGAAATCGCTGCCGGTGACGGAGGCGTGTCATTTTATGTGCAGGTGCAGCCTCGCGCGAGCCGCGACGCCATCGAAGGCGAATATTCGGATGCATTGAAAATTCGTCTGACCGCGCCCCCTGTGGACGATCGCGCGAACGAAGCCCTCGTGCGCCTGCTCGCGGAGCGTTTGAACGTGCCGCGGGCGGCTGTTAGAATCGTGGCCGGCGAAAAGAGCCGCAGAAAACGCGTGGTCGTTACTGGTGTGAAACGCGAACGGGTGCTGGCGCTGCTTTCCGCAGCAAAACGCCCGACGAAGAAAGCGAAGGACTGACGAAATGCCCGATATCAAGGCGATTCAGATTGCATTGCGTGCCGCCAAGCTCGATGGTTGGCTTTTTTGCGATCACCACCATCGCGATCCGATTGCGGGAAATATTCTCGGCCTCGACCCGAACGCCATGGTCACGCGGCGCTGGTTCTATTTCATTCCCGCCAAAGGCGAAGCGCGCAAGCTGGTGCACAAAATCGAGCAGGGAACGTTGGACTCCCTCGAAGGCAAGAAATTTCTGTACGCTGGCTGGGAAGAACTGCACAAAATGCTGCCGAAGGTGCTTTCCGGAAGCAAGACCATCGCCATGCAATATTCTCCGGACAACAATATTCCATATATCGGTTTGGTGGACGCCGGAACGATCGAACTGATTCGGAAGCTCAAGAAAAAAGTGGTGAGCTCGGCGGATTTGGTGCAGAAATTTGAAGCCAGTTGGTCGGAAGAACAATTCCAAGGCCATCGCGAGGCCGGCAAGATCGTGGACCGTATTACGCGCGAGGCGTTCCAGCGCGCCGCGAAATTCGTGCGGGAAGGGAAGCCGCTCACTGAATACGAGCTGCAACAATGGATCGTCGAACAATTCCGCGCGGGCGGACTAAACACCGCGGAGCCGCCCATCGTGGCAGTGCAGCCGAATAACGGCAGTCCGCACTACGAACCAAGGGCAGAAGGTTCACGCCCCATACGCGCCGGAGATTTGTTGCTGCTCGATATCTGGGCGAAGCTGAATCGGCCGGGGAGTGTGTATTACGACATCACCTGGGTAGGCTATCTGGGCGAACGCGTGCCGGACTCCTATGCCAAAATTTTCCGCATCGTGAAAAACGCGCGCAATGCAGCGATTGAATTCGTCAAAGATGCGGTGGCAAAGAAGCGCGCCGTACACGGCTGGGAAGTGGACCGCGTGACACGCGAGACGATCCGCAAAGCAGGTTACGGAAAATATTTCGTGCACCGCACCGGGCACAGTATCGGCCAGGAGGTTCACGGCAACGGCGCGAACATGGACGGCCTGGAAACGCGGGACGATCGAAAAATCGCACCACACACATGCTTCTCCGTGGAGCCGGGAATTTACTTGCCGGAATTCGGATTGCGCAGCGAAGTGAACGTGTACGTCGGCGAGAACGAAGCGCGCGTTACCGGCGCCATCCAGGAAGAAATTCTTCCGTTGCTGGCCTAGGTGACCGTGAACGAAGTCCCCGGGAACGAAGCGGCGTTCGGCGAAGCGCCGGTGAATCAAACAACAGGGAGTCAAGCCGCCGGCAACGACGCGCTTGTGGAGCAACCGCCGGCGACCTACACACCTGCTGCCCACACGATTGCTCCCTCGCGTTCCGTCGCGGCAAGTGCCGGTCGAGCCGCGCTCGCGCTGCTAGCGGGAATAATGGCGTGGCTCGTACCGGGCCTCGGGCATCTGCTGCTGGGCCGCTGGGGCCGCGGGCTCCTGTTCTTCATCGCGGTCGGCGGTTTGGTGGTCACCGGCTACCTGCTTCGTGGCAACGTTTTTCCTCCACGTTCCGGAGATCCGTTCGGCACGCTCGGTTTCCTGGCGGACGCCAGCACCGGTGTCTTCTATTATTCTTCGCGGTTCTTCGAGGCCGCCGGACCAGACGTCTCGCGCGCCGCGGGAGATTACGGCACGCGCTTCATCGCCGCCGCAGGAGTAGTAAACGTGCTGGCAGTGTTGGACGTGATCGAAATCACAACGGGCAGGAGGAGCTGAGTGAATTGTGGCGCGTCCATAGTCATCAACAGTGCGCTGCGGCTCAGCCATCTCGGCGCGATGCTGCTGTTCGCGCTGCTGGTTTCAGTGGCGCTGGCGTGCCTGACGCAGCGCACCAGAGCGGGCGGCGTCAAATATGCGCTTTGGTCTTTTGCGCTTTTCGTGCTGGTCGGCGTAGGCGTGGCTTGGCTGATGTATCCCATCTCACGCTGAAGAATTCCGTAGTGGCGCAAGTGACGGAGCGCGTGCAAGCAAATCGTTCCGGCGCGATGCACCAAGTGTGCCAGCAACCCGTCGCTGCGCGCCACGTCGAGCGCGCCGGCAGTTCGTTCCCACGCAACGCACCAGACGCGCCCAAAGTTTGACAGTTTTTTTCCGCGGATGTTACAGTCGAACAGGCGCCGAGGTAGCTCAGTTGGTAGAGCAGCCGATTCGTAATCGGCAGGTCCCCGGTTCAAGTCCGGGCCTCGGCTCCATCCAACCTTCAGCTAGAGAAGCAGTTGCGAGGCTCTAGTTTGGAAGGGTACCGCTGTTTGTTGCAAGGTTGAGATCACTCTTTGTTTCTTGATTAAGTTGCCATCGCAAAAACCAGTATTGTCCTACTCCGACGCAAGTAAAGAGAACGGCAAAGACTAGGACAGCCGTCGCGAAGACAGATCGGAAGCTTTTCGACGTGCTCACCCCCTTTTCAGGGCGCGGCCCGATTGTAAGTTAATCGCCATCGGTCGAAACAGCGCGAGCCGAATGCGGGGAATGCTATCGGAATGAGTCAAGAAGGGTCAAGCTTGTTGCAGGTCAGTGCTCATCCACGTCAGCGGTGTGCTAAAAATATCTGATTTCGGAACGCGCTACCGGGCTATATCCAAGCGTGCTGATTCAACAATTTACGGCGGCGTCTTCGGAGAGGTTTTTGGAACGCCCGAGTCTTCTGGCGTCTTCCATCGATGCGCACCGACTCTCTGTGCGCCGTCACTCTAAACATTATAGTAGGACCACGATTGGCACCGTGCTGAGGAACGCATTCTGGACCTCGGCTGCGGCTACGACTTGCTCACTGACAAGTTCGCCTCAATGGAAAGCTGCGTCACCCCCAGGCGATGCCAGCGCACCGCAGATCGATGCTGCGGGAAGGCTGGGCCTCGACGCCCGCGTAATGAACGACGAAGCGACGCATTGGCCGCACATTTGAAGAAGAAGCTGTGAAAAAACCTAACCTCTTAAATGGCTTTGAAAACTTTTCTCAATTAGAAGCTCTGTGAGCGATTATTCGGACATCGCTAGATATTTTCCTTGTCCAAAAATGTGCGAAAAACAAGGCAAATAGGTTTTTTCACGGCTTCAGAAGCACTTTTCCGGTTAATGCGTCAGGACTTGGCCAGCAAACCGCTATCTTCGGCCAAAAAATCCCATCGACCACAGCAGAATCGGGAAACACACGGCCGTTGAAATCCAGCATAAACCAAAGAGAAAACTTAGTTTGCTATCCGGATAAAGCCGCTTGTGTTTCTGTCCGGCCGTGAGGTCCCAAGCCCATGAAGGGATGCGCTCTTTTTCCGTCAGTTTCAGGTTGATTTGGTCAACCATCACTAAGGTAAGCATGTTTGCCGTGAAGGCAAAACCTCTACCGATTGCGATAATAGCGAATGCGAGCGCAGAGAACGGCATGGCCCAAAAAAGCAACAGAGGAAGCATAGGCAGTGACGCGACCGCGCGATTCGGCGACGACGGCTGCGCCTTGTTGAATTGCATCGCTTAGTTCGCCCCCTCGGTCGTGTCCGTGGACTCGCACGCAGAGATCGTTGCAGGCCACGAGGTCCCGCAACTGCATGCGCGAGGCAAAGAGCGCGCTTCGGTCCGGCATTTCGCAAAAATTCTATCCCGAATGTTGCAGGGACGGAAACTCATGCGAACAGGCGTACTCGCTCGCGATTGTGGCACGTCCTATTGAGTGTAACGAGAACCAATGCAAATGGGGCTGCGGCAGCCGAAGGGAGATGAAAATGATCAGACTGCATGTAAGTGGATATACGAAAGTGCTTACCGTATTGTTTCTGTTTGCGGCGCCGGCTTTTGCACAAGACGCTGCAGGCACTGCGGTCGCTCCGGGAGGTTGCGGCCTGGACAACGCCAAATTCGAAGTGAAAACCGAAAAGCAGCACCCGCTCGGTCAGCCGCAAGCGGGCAAGGCGCTGGTTTATCTCATTGAGGACGATACGGAATACGGCTCATTCCCCCGACCCACCGTCCGCGCGGGCGTAGACGGCGTTTGGGTGGGAGCGACGCATGGCGATTCCTATTTTTCCTTTACCGTGGACCCCGGCGAGCATCATCTCTGCGCGAGCTGGCAAACAGAGGTGGCTTTGGGCCACGGCCACCCGACTGCGGCCGCCCATCTCTCGGCGGAAGCCGGAGTCGTGTACTTCTTCCGCGTGAAAAACAAGTGGACGCGCGACTTCGGATTCCTGGGTATGGATTTCCAGCCGCTCGATCCCGACGAAGGCCAGCTTATGGCCAGCAAATTCTCGTTCAGCACTTTCCATCCGAAGAACTGACGGTTGACCGCGAGCGTGCGGCGACGATGGTCGAGTCGCCGCACGGAGTCGGAGACGACCCGCGAGATCACGATAGGCCAGATTCCCTCGAAGAAGCGGGTGAACCGCATCTGCGAGACGATTAGTGAAATGACCGGACGGGATCAAACTCTACTGGACCAGGGGATGGTGGTAGCCAAGCTCAACCGCACGATAATTGGATGGGCCAACTACTTCTGTCTCGGGCCAGTCAGCAAAGCCTATCGGGCGGTGGACACTCATGCCTGCAAAGGTTGCGTCAGTGGCTGCGTAGAAAGCACAGTATTTCGTGGCAGGTGAGCCAGAGGTTCTCGGACGCCGTTATCCACGATAAGCTGGGCCTAGCCCGTCTCACCAGACGGACCCGCAGTCTTCCGTGGGCGACATCGTGAGACTTTCTCCGAGAGCCGGATGTGGGCAATCCGCCAGTCCGGTTCGATGAGCGGGGTGTGAAGACGGCAGCATGGTCCAGCGAGTGAGGCACCGACAGACGAAAGAGTCGGCAACGGATAGGCTGAACCTAACCCACCGCGCCACACCTCGACTCCACCAATGAGGGCTAGCTTCCGGTAAGCGTTAATCAGTTGACGCCCGCTTGCCGCCGGAGAGCAACTTGCGAGTCAGAATCGCGCCCGCAACTCCACCTACCGCAATTCCTACTGCGATTGCCAGGACGTATGTTCCGATCACTGCTAGACCGGACCATTTCATAGTTGGGTCTGCGGCCTTCGCAGCGAAATAAAGCACAGCCGTCGATAGGACAAAGGACGTCAGCGTCGCGGTCGTCGAAACAATGACGGCATACCATCCAAGCCTGCGATATTGTGGCAGGAAAAGCAGGACGATAAGCGCCTCGTCGCAAGCGTGAACGGGCCCGTATATATAGACCCGAGAGGCAATCCGTACGACGTCGATGGTGTCCGAGGGGAAGTGGACAAGGCGATAGAAAGAGTTGCCAAACTGAACGATTCCACGCAGCACCAAAGGTGAGCCTGCCGTCAACTCCTGATTTGTCGTAACCGGACAATGAGGGCCAGTTTCCGATTAATGCGTTAGGCAGTAGCCCATTAGGTGGTGATACTCCCTGTTCTCGATACCTATCCGGAAACGAACCAGTTTTCGATTGATCAGGCACTTCGTCCGTGTAGTGGGTAATGAGCGCTCGTTCCAATAGCTGTGGCTCGACATCGACCAGTTGCCTAAACTCGACGAGAATATGAAAGTGCGTCAGGCTTGCCACTGGATGCAAACTCCCGCTAGAAGTTAGCAGGCGCTAGGGTATCGGGCAGCCCGTGCCGGCGCCGCATGCGACGGTGTAGCCCGAAATCTCGAATTGATTCGTGCCACCCGCGCCGGTGTCATTCTGAGAGATACTTACCCCGACGGTCGAGCCTGGGTCGGCATACAAGCGCATCGGTTGGGTGACGATCCATTGGTCGAATCCGGAAATGGTGTCCACAAAGTTGAGTGGAAGCGCGCAGGCCATGGCGGTGCCGCCTGTGGTCACCGCGATGATGCCAATGGCTTTGAACCCGGGGCTGAGAAAGGCGTCGATCGAGACAGTCTCGATGACCAGCTCCTCGCCAGAGGGCACCGAGAATGAAGCATTGCAGACGCCGCTGCCCGGAGCGACGGTACAAGTCAACCCCGTGGACAACCCCGCGGCGAACGGATGGTGGGCAGCGTTATCGACATCGCGGACATAGAGGGGAGCGCCGCTCACATTGCTCACGCCAAGCGAAGAAGGGAAATTTCCGAAGTTCACCGTCCCGCTTACGGCCTGCGTCGAGGGGAAGTTGCCGACGTTCACCGGCAGTGGCGTATTCACTACTGTGACCCCCGGGCCTTCTGCCGCCGCGACTACCGGGTGCCCCGGAAGAGACGACAGGACAAAAGCGACGACACCTAGGCCCAATGTCAAAAGCATAAACCTGCCGAAATATCTCATGGTACCGCCTCCTCACAGCTTCTCGATGTGCGAGCGTTGGCGACTCTCTATCTATACAATCGGAAACGGCGAGGAAAAGACGACAAGGGCGAAGAGAATATTCTTGCCGACAAATGCACTGAAGTGGTGACCACCGCGGGTTAAGGCCTTACTGCTCTATGGCCTTGCCACAACGTGACAGAGTGTCCATCCCGTAATGGATGGCGAGATGCGAAAAGGGACTGGGATTGTTGGTGGAGTCTTAGTTGGATTTGATGATGTCGGCGTACCGGTGGGTGCCCTTCGCGTTTGCTCAGGGTCAGTCGCGCCGCTAACCTGAAGCTATTCCGAGTCAGAAGGCTGTCGGGACATTCTGGCTTGATAAGTCCTGGTTTGTCGTAACCGGAAAAGTCAAATTGCCTGAAATCCACTTGGACGGCGTTTATCAGGCATGTGGAATAGGGATATTCCTAATTATGCAAATCCGCCGCAGCCGGACGCTAGAGGTAGACAGGGTGACCGACCAGAGCGAGAAGCATAAGCAATGAGAGGGTCGCTGATTCGTAGTGGTCGAGATCCTCGGAAACTTCGATGATGCCGGGAGCGAGTGGTTGGTACCCCATGTTCATTTCGCGAGCTCCCGTTTCTCGGCTGGTTGCCGAGAAGAATTTCTCTACCGCTGGACGAATATCTTTGTCGTCGGACAGGTACACAAGCGAAGCGGTCTTTGAAGTGGCCGGATTGAATTTGAATGTGAATCCAATGGCCTGCTTGTCTGCTACGGTCTGGGAATTCTCGCCCCAAAACGGCGAGCTCGGATCGGTTTTCATACCTTCACGGTCAAAATGACGGAGAGTCCAGAATTCGGCGTGAGTGTCGGCGTATTCCCATTCGGGTAGCGTTGCGGGCAGAGCGCGCGGGCCAGTTTTTCCGTCGATGCGGAGAAGGACTTCACGCAAGTAGGCTTCGCTGGTTGCAGCGATAGCGATATTCGGTTTTGGAAATGTCACATAGGTAGCCCAAGTGTCTTCTTCGAGTTTTTCCCGAAACACCGTCACTTGGTGTCCTTCAATTTTCTCGGTCTTAAAGATTTTCTTTGCAGCGGATTTTAGAAAGGCCTCGGTGTCGGTGGTAATGTCGTGATCGAAAATTGCGATGTCACAACCTTGATAAAGCCCGATACCGAGCCCATGCGGCGCCCCGAAATTTCGGCTGCCTTCGATGGCCAGAAGGACCTTCGCGCGAAAGGACGATGGCCCAAAGGGCGATTTCTTTGAACCAAACATTCCGAACAGTGAGAGTGGAAGAGATCGAAAGCCATTTTGAATTTCGGCCGCTTCGCTGGGCTGAGCGGTCGGCTGGGCACCGCTGGCGTTATCCTGAGCATCGTCATCTACCATCTGCAGATCGGGGAACGGGAAGGGGCCGTTTGCGGCGACCACCGATTCGGTGTTCGCGGGCAGCCAGGAAAGAGCTTGCTCGACGAGCGGTGCCGGCGGCTGGGAAGGACCCGTGTAGCTGGCTTGCAAATCAGGCAGCTGTGCGGGTGACGTCGCCTGAGTGGCCGCTTCAGATTCCGGCAAACTTCCCGAAGCTGGCACCGAATAGAGCTGCACAATTCCGCCGGATTTTACCGCGAGCAGAAGTCCGTCGGACGAAAGAGCCAGGGGGCCACCGCCAGACCGAGTGTCCCCATAAGGAGTGAAAAAATCTGGACTACCGTTGGTATGGCGCGAGACGTCGAGGGTGAGTATCGGCGCGTCGCGATCGAGACTGAAAACTCTAGCGTGAACAACGTCGGGAATGTTATTTCGGCCTACGCCCCAGCGCATCGCCGGAACCGCATAGCGATGTCCGTCCCTCGAGCCAACGATTGGGCCAGAAGACTGCTCCAGTCCAAGGTCAAATTTCCGAAGAACCTTGCCGTCAGTCGAAACGGCCATGACATTTTGTACGGCGCCACCGCCGAGCACGGCGAGGGTATCGGGACTGAGAAACTTGGGGGCGTTAACGTCCGAGCCGAACCACGGGCGCGGGTCGGCGTCGAGAAGTTGGATCGAAGTCGAGCTTCGGTTACGGGCAATGATTTGCTCGCCCCACAAAGCTTCGTCCCTATGATCGGGAGTCGAGGTCCAGGATTTGACGGTCGCGAGGCGATCGGTGTCGATGATCTCTAATTTCTGCGTCCACCGCCCGTCCGTCTGCTTGGTTTCGAGCAGCAAAAGTGTGTCCCCGGCAGGACTCGCAATGATGTCGATTCCGTAGCCGATTTTGCGCCAGGTGATGCATTTGAACGAAGAGGAGTACAGCGCAAGGGTGTCGGCGTACCGGACGACGAAACGGCCGTTCGTAGCGGGAAAGAAATTCGCCAGGGAAACGTATTGGTCGTTGCCCGGCATGATCCAACTCATTTTCTTGATAAATTCATGAGTGGCGGAATTAAAGAATACGGCGACCAAACGATAAGGGTCGGTGGGTAGTGGTTTGCGGTCGGCGGTCGCTCCCGGTGGATCTTCGTGTACGACAAAATACGCCACGAGAGTTTCTGAATCGGTGAAAACGACTCCTTGATTGTAGGTTGCGCCGCCCCAGTTGTCGGCGTTGGATAGTTTGATTGGCGGACGCCCTTGGTAGCCGAATTGAGCGAGATCAATCGTCCAGAGCGGTGGAGGATTGGCAGGCACTGAGTGATCTGCGGAGCGAGGGTGCGGCGTTGCGAGCGATAAAATTACGACCAGAATTACGGCGGCGGCAATCGCAAATGGTGGGAGCACCGTTTTCTTGAGGTTGCGAGTTCTCATAATTAGCTCTTATATAACAACGCGGGTTGGCAGGGAAGTTCGGGAAATCAATTCGAGAGGCGGTCTCAACTTCCGGCGCAATTCCAATATGAATTATTTCGGAATCATTCCGATCGTCCCCAGCCAAGTCTCCACCAACTCGGGCCATCCCGTTATCGGAAGCTCCGTCCGTCGCAACCCAAACGCATGCCCGCCCTGCGCATACAAATGCATCTCCGCGGGAACCCCGGCCTTCTTTAGCGCGATGTAGTACGCCAGCGAATCGTCTACGTTGTCCACGTGGTCATCCTCCGCCTGCAGCAAAAACGTAGGCGGCGTCTGGCTGGTGACAGGAATATCGGGATTCAACGAAAGTTCTTTATCGGCATTCGCCGGATGAGGCACCACAAACTTCTTGGCGCTCTGGTTGGCATCCCATTCCGCCGCGGAAAGTGACAGATGTCCCGGATAAATGGCCACCGCAAAATCCGGGCGGCAGCTTTCTTTGTCGGCAGCATCGACAGTGGGGTACAAACGCTTCGCAAAATGCGTGCTGATCGCAGCTGACAGATGCCCGCCAGACGAAAACCCTAGCACTCCAATCTTGTATGGATCGATCTGCCACTCCGCCGCGTGAAAACGCACCAGCCCCAGCGTCCTCTGCGCATCTTCCAATGCCATCGGTGATTCCGGATACGGCCCCGATTTCGGATATGGCGCCGATTTCGGATACCTTTCGTCACCCGGCACACGGTACTTCAACAGCACACACGTGATCCCTTTGGCCGTCAGCCAGTCACAGACCTCCGTGCCTTCCAGATCAATGGCCAGGTCCTCATAGCCGCCACCGGGGAAGACGACGACCGCAGCCCCCGTATTTTTCCCCGTTGGCGAATAGACCGTCATCGTCGGCTGCGACACGTGGCTCACTCCCACGGCCGGCCTGCCGGCAACCAGGAATTCCTTCCCCGTCGTCTTAGCGACCTCCGGCTCCGCGACGGGCTGCTGATCAGGCACAGCTCCCGGCCATATCGGCACTTGCGTATGACCCGGCGACGGCTGCCACGTAGTCTGCTGCGCGCTTCCGCCGCCAACCGCAAACACTACACAAAGAGCAAAGATCAAGAGCTTCATCACAATCCCCGCAGCTCAATATAACCCGCCACTGCCAGAACTCGTTGATCGGAAAATGTGAAGAGTAATCGAAACCCTAACTCCTGATTAACGCTTATGCAATCAAGTGGAATTTCGGCCAAAAGCAGATGTTCGGTTACGCTTATCAGACTTTGCTGCTTAGCCGGGCACTCCAAGTTGGTTCTGACGAAACTCAACTGCTGACATGCATAGTGAACCTAATCCCATCGCCATGCGTACCATAAATGGCGCGCAGGAGGTCGGCATGAGAAACAAACTTCAACTGCTCGCGATCGCTGGGTTCGTAAGCACTGTTTTTGCGTTCGCGCAGCGCGAGCAGGCTCTGGAAATCAAGCGCCTCGACGGCAGCACGATCAAATCTTCTGCAGTCGACGCCACTGTTGCAAAACTCATGAAGGCTGCCGAAGTTCCGGGGCTCGCGCTTGCTCTCTTCAACGGCGGCAACATTGCCTATTTGAGAACGTACGGTGTTCGCGACGAACAGAAGAACCTGCCGTTGACAGTGGATTCGGTGATGTCCGGGGCATCATTCACAAAAGTCGTTTTTGGCTATTTGGTGCTGCAACTCGCCGATCAACACACGCTCGATCTCGATAAGCCCGTCTATGAATACTTGCCCAAGCCACTGCAGGAATACCCGGATTACGCGGATTTGGCTAGTGATCGGCGGTACAAACGAATCACCGCGCGGATGTTGCTCAGCCACACCAGCGGTTTTGCCAATTGGCGCTGGGTCGAAGACGACCGGAAGTTGAAAATTCATTTTGAGCCAGGCTCGCGCTACGCCTATTCGGGCGAAGGGATCGACCTGCTGCAGCTCGTTGTGGAAGCTGTTACCGATCAGCCCCTCGAGAAACTCATGCAGAAACAGATCTTTCAACCGTTCGGAATGACGCGTTCGAGCATGATTTGGCAGCCAAGTTTTGAACGGGATTACGCGAACGGCTATGACGAGTATGGGCGTTCTCTCGGCGCGCAAAAGCGCCCCAAGGCCGACGCGGCCGGTTCCTTGCTGACCACGCCCCACGATTTCGCACTCTTTATGCAAGCGGTCATGCAAGGGAAAGATCTATCGAAACAAATGCGCAACCAGATGCTCGTGTCTCAAATCCAGATTCTATCCAAGCATGAATTCCCGACCCTAGACGATGACACCACCGAGCAGAACAAGCCGATCCGGCTGAGCTATGGTCTTGCTTGGGGACTCTATTGGACGCCGTATGGCGAAGCATTCTTTAAGGAAGGACACGACGACAGCTGGAGAAATTACACCGTCTGTTTTTCTAAGTCTGGCGATGGAATTCTCATCATGACCAATAGCGGAAATGGTGAAGGTATCTACAAAGCTCTGTTGGAGACGTTGCTCGGCAATACCTACACGCCGATCGAATGGGAGGGCTTTACTCCCTATGACCAACTCCCGCCGCGGCCCGCGCTGAAACAACATACGCAGATAAAAGTCGATCCGAATATCTTTCAGAAGTATCTTGGGCGCTACGGAAATCCGCCCAATCTGATCCTGATCGTGCGCCAGGAAGGCGATCACATCTCTGTACAGGAAAATGACGAACCCAAAGAGGAGTTATTTCCCGAGAGCGAAAGGGACTTTTTTTCGAAGACCGCGGACGACGTTTTCACATTTGAGATTGACAACCACGGCCGCGTCACCAGAATGGTTCTGCACACCGGCGGTCGGGATATCCCTTTGAATCGAATTGACTAAAATGAGTAACGGGCAATATTCGATTTACTCAGTAGCGCTCAAATATCCTTGCCAATTTTGCTCTGCGAGTCAAATTTGAGTCTCCTCGAAGTTCTCCACGCTCGCTCATCTGCCGACTATGTTCCTGCGCACGAGTGAGCTCCGCGAATTTGGGATCTCCGTTCGTTGCCTGTAGCCGCCACATTTCACTTGAGTCGGCCGTAAATTTCCGAACCAGTTTTTGGAGCCAGGTGTGGCTGACGCCAAGCTGCCGAGTCCAATTGCGACCTGACGGCTTTTTGCCGCGGCAGATGAACCACTGAAACACGAATCGCCTGATCATCCGACTCTCTTGTTTGCTCCGCCAGGGCCGGGGTGGACGCCACTTCGCCCGCGAGCGAATCTCCTTCGCCTGGCGCCAGTATTTCTTGCTTTGCCATTTGTGCAAATTCTTGAGGTAGAAGCTCAGAAGTTGGTGCGAAGTGCCGAGTTCGCAGGCCAGCGCCCGCAGCGACGGTCGCACAAACGCCGGCGTTCGTTTCCACTCTGCGATGCTCGCGCGAAATCGAGTTCCTTGAGATTCCGCCTTAGGCTTTCGTCCTCTCATGGCCGACTCTGAACATAAGGGCTGGACGACAGATACTTGGTCGCTCCTTGGGGCTCTGGGCTCGCGACCGTAAACTTTACAGTTAATTCCGAGGCGCGTGCGTCGAGTGCGTATGCACGGGTTCCCACGGTTCAGCGCAGAGCAACGGTTTTCAAAACTGCACGTCCGTTCCACCCAACCCAAAATCAATATTCTCTGATGTGGTGTCTCTGAATTGTCGCCGTTCACTTTGAGCAACATCAAGCGACGTTGTTACGGGCGTCCTGGCCATCCAGAGCGCGACTTTTTTGTTGTAAATTACGTTGTAAGTTGCGCAAAGGACTGTGCCCAAACTAAGCCGAAGAACAGAGAGTGAGCGGGATTCAATATGAAGGGGATGGAGCCGAACTTGCCAATTCGTAATCGGCAGGTCCCCGGTTCAAGTCCGGGCCTCGGCTCCAGATTTTGTAACCTACTTCCTTTCAATCAGTTCACTTCGCCATTTTCTGTAGCCGCCGAAAACTCGGGAACATTAGGGAACAATACGCCTGCCACCTTCTCCACGGCACGTTTTTGTGATTCGGGCAGCCGCACGGCGCCTCGCGGTGTGTTGAAGGCGTCCACGGGAACTTCCCGCAGCCTTTTCCGCGCGATAACGGAGACGTGTACAGCCCCGCATCGAATTGGCCGTTCATTCTTGTCGAGCATGACCTGGAACACCTGCGGACGGTGATGAGCCGCGCCGTGGCACTGAGCTGCCGTGAGCAGCCCTGCATAATATTCTGTGTGTCGCCGCTGCATCAGTGCAGGAACGAACTGGTCAGCGGGTAGGCTGCCAAGCTTCTTGTACTCCGGCGGCACAGTCGCGTTACCGGACATTTGCTTTTGGCCGAAATTCAACTTGATAAGCGTTAATCATCCAAGTAGAACATCCTCAAGTCACTTTGCAGCACAGAGTACTTTACAGAAAGAAGAGTGGGTGTATCTTTGAAATACCAGCCGTTGATGTTCTGGAGGCAAAGTGTTCATGGAAACCTCGCATGCGATGCAATCGCCCGGGACGGGCGCACCAAATCCCGGCCCGTTTCGGACTTTCTTTGCCGAAGCAGTCCGATACTGGGAACCCCGTCGCTTTATTTACAATTTTGCACTGTTAGCTGTGTCTATTGGTTGGTTCGCTGTGGCGTGGCCGCATTTTCGCTCAGCCCTAGCCTGGTCTTCACTTCCTCCTCTCGCGGTCCTTGCGTTGCTCGCAAATGTTTGCTACTGCGCCGCATATCTCGTGGACATTCCATTGCAGCATTCGTCCATTGGCCCCGTTTGGCGGCGCTGGCGCTGGATACTGTGGTTGACTGGAACGCTCTTCGCGATTGTCTTGGCTAGTTATTGGATAAATGACGAGATCTATCCATCCGTTCACTAATATCCCAAAAAACCCGCAAACTCCTGCGTAGTCGCGTTGCCGGACATCATTGAGGATCGGCCGATTTCACTTAATTGTACGGTAAATCAATCAGGCACTGCAAAGTCGGAAGAGCGGTGGTTCGCCTCGGCCGTCGCGGAAAGACCAAAATGTGTGCAAAAGTGAACAGTCATTTTTTCACTCCCCTGCTATAAGTCCTGTCTCCCTGCATCCCAGTCGCATCAGGAGGATTAGGACATGCGAATTTTTGGAACAGCTCTAGCAGTCCTGTCGGTAGGTATGTTCGGCGCCATGCTAGCCCCCCTCGCATCCGCCGACTCCCTCAATTCCGCGGACAATTTTGCGGTCCTGGCGGGCACTACAGTAACCAACGTTGACGCGACCATCATCACCGGCAATATGGGTGTCTCCCCAGCGTCCGCATGCACTGGCTTTGTCGCCGGCACGGGCTGCACTCTGGGTGCCGGCATCGTGAACGGTACAGTGGATTTGGGTAACGCAATCGCGCTGCAAGCACAGAAAGATCTCACCACTGCCTACACTACGGAAAGTCTCCTGCCGAGCACGGGCGCAATCACTGGTGGTAATCTCACCGGATTGACCCTCGGCCCGGGCGTCTATACTGTTGGCGCGGCAACCAGCAATTTGACGGGAACGCTCACTCTCACCGACCATGGCGTCGCAGGTTCCATATTCGTCTTCCAGATGTCCAGTACGCTGATCACTTCGCCCGGCTCCATGATTAATGTGGCCGGCCTCTCTCCCTCTGACCAAGTGTTCTGGGTGGTCGGCAGCACCGCGACTCTCGGTGACAACACTGCCTTCGATGGGAATATCCTCGCGCTCACCAGCATTTTCTTCGATCCCGGCGCCACCGATCTCTGCGGTAGAGCCCTGGCGCGCAATGGTGAAGTGACGTTTGCCGGACAGGACGCGACTTCCAAGATTGAGAACCAGGTCGATTCCACCGACTGCACTGGTAATTTGGCCGGCAGCAACGGCTTGAACGGCATTACTGCCGCAGGCACAGGCGGCGGTGGTGGAGGAACCTCCGTCCCGGAACCCGGCACATGGGAGCTTTTGCTTGCGGGCGCCCTCTCGATCCTGTGTTTCTCCGGCTTGCGCAGGCATAAACAAAACTCCAGATCGTTGGACTTCTGTTAGAAATTCGCGGGTGGCGCGGACTTCGGTATGAAGCTGTGAAAAAACCTAACCTCTAAAATGGCTTTGAAAACTTTTCTCAATTAGAAGCTCTGTGAGCGATTATTCGGACATCGCTAGATATTTTCCTTGTCCAAAAATGTGCGAAAAACAAGGCAAATAGGTTTTTTCCTCGGCCACGCACCGGGGGTCGCTAAGCGAAGTAACAGTTCGATGGGACAGCTGTAGAGACGCTGCGTCTAAACCCGCGCCCTCGCCCTGCCTGCGGCAGGCAGGCGTAGGTGCGGCACCCGCAAATTCAACGGCGTTCGTTTGGCTTATGTGGAAGGGCTTGGCACCCGCCCCAGCAAATTTCCTCATCCTCTGTGCGGCGAGCCAGATAGGGTCCTGACTGCCCACTTCCAATGACAATGGCAGCAAAGTTTTTTTCATGATCGGCTAACCGTCATCGCGGTCAATCCGGACGCTGCAGCCTCACAAATCGATGACGACATCGCTCGTCGGCTGTGAACAGCAGACGAGAAGGTTGCCCGCAGCCGGGTTGTCGAGTGGCTGCGGGTCGTAGACAACCGCGCCCGAGACCAAACCGCTCTCACAGTTGTGACAAACACCGGTGCGACACGCCCAACGAACCGGGACATCACACGCCTCGGCCATTTCCAGGATGCTCGCGTACCGCGACGCGCCCCAGTGCGCGGAAACGCCGCTGCGCGCGAACGACACCAACGGGCCAGTGTTTGCCTCGTTGCTAGGCGGATGCGGAGCTCGCGTCATTGCGCCGACGACGCCAGGGGTCATGGACTCGCTGCCGTTGAAGATCTCGATATGAATACGCTCTGGTGCCACGCCTAAGGCCGTGAGCGCCTCTTTCATGTCCGCCATGAATTGGGCTGGGCCGCAAAGGAAGACATCGGCGTCTCGTGGCAGTCCGAGTTCGTCGAAAACCGATTGCGAGAAGCGACCCGTCGCGTTGAAATCCTCACCCGTTTTGTCGTTTGATTCCGGTCTGGTGTAACAGATGTAGCTGTGGCCGTTCGCTAGCGCGCCCATCAGGCGGCGCACTTCGCCGGCGAACGGATGATGCTGCCCATCACGCGCTGTGTGCAACCACAGGACCTGACGTGTAGAGCCTGCCGCCGCGAGTGCGTGCAGCATCGCTAGCACGGGTGTGGCGCCGATTCCGGCACTGAGCAGTACGATCGGCCGCTCTCCCGGCTGCAGAATAAAACTTCCGCGCGGCGAGCTGACGTCGAGGCGACCGCCCACACGGAGATGCTCTCGCAGGTGGTTTCCAGCCGCGCTGCCCGGCTCAATCTTCACGCTAATTCGATAACGCTCGCTCGAAAGTGGACCCGAGAGCGAGTAGCTGCGAAAAAGCGTGGGGCCGCCGGCGGCGGGCTGCATACGCACGACCACATACTGACCTGGCAGAGCCGCAGGGAGCTGGTTACCGTCAGCGCTCTGCATGGCAAACGAGAGGACGTCCGCGGACTCGCGATCAATTGAGGTGACGACGAGCGACTGGAATCCTGACGATGCCGGATGCGCAGCCGCGGCAGGGGCGAGTCCCGCGTTTCCCGTTTCCGCCCCGTTTTGCTCACTGTGGAGTAGCGCTTCAAACGAACTGTGCCATCCGGGCGAAAGGGCTTCGATTCGTAAGGCACGCTCCAGACGATCACGTGCATGATTGGGCAAATAGAGGAGCGCGTCGATCTCGGCGACGGTCATGCGCTCCGCCGCCTCTCCCACCTTTACAATTTCGTCGCCGGCACCCACCTCACCTTCACGCAGAACGCGGAAATAGAAGCCCGGCCGGCGGCTGGAGACCAGCAATGACGCCATCCGGGGTTCGTTCATCCGAATGCCGACGCGAAAGCACGTGACGCGAGGTTGCGTGACCTCGAAAAGTGCAGTGCCGATTTGAAATCGATCGCCGATGCACACGACATCGTCGGGTAACTCTTCGACTGTGAAGTTCTCGCCGAACTGCCCGTAGACGAAATCGCTCCGCTTCAGTTGCTCCTGCCAGTACCGATACGCTTCAATCTGATATACGAAGACGGCTCGATGTTCACCTCCGTGCCCGGCCAGATCGCCTTGACCGTCTCCCTCGAGATTCAAGCGGCCGACGCGACAGCGACCCGTCACCGGATTTTTCCAGACTCCGGTGTGTACCGTGCGCTCTTTCCACACGATGTCGCGCGGAAGGCCGACGTTCACCGATAGCAGCCGAGCCATACCGTTAGGATTCCTCCCGCATGAATCTCCCTATCGCCGAGGGAACGCTGTGCTAATGCTTGGAGACACCTTCCCGAGCGCTAGACCCAGTGTTGAAATGCGAATATCAGTGGGCTCTGCGGCAAGTGCCGGTCAGATAGCCAGCGACGTCGGGTAGTTTACAACGAAATCAGAGGCCCAAGTCCTAACTGGTCGCGTGACCGTACGAGCGGTTTTGCCCGATTTCTCCGGCAAGCGCGTTAATCACGTGGATGGGACAGTGAAGCGGACGAGGACAAGTCTTTGCTATTCCCAACGGAAGACCTTCGCCGAGAGCGCCGTGCAGACAAAAAACACCAGGGCCAGTGCCGCCACATCGCCTAAATGCGCGGACCACGGGTCGCCCCGCCAGATTCCTGCGAGCAGGGAAACCGCGTAGGTTAGAGGCACGATTACCGCTGCGGCGTGCAGCAGGGGCGGCAGCGACGCAATCGGCGCGAAGAGTCCAGAAACAGCGATCATCGGGTACATGATGATGGCACCTATCGGCTGCGCAAACCGCGCGGTGGGCACGATGCTGGCGATGAGAAAGCCAATCGACAAGATGCTGCACGTACTTATCAGCAACGCGATCGTAAATCCTACAAATCGAACATGAATGCCGACAGGGTAATACCGCTTGCCGGCCAACACCATCAGGCTCAACGTCGCCGCCGTGAGCAGCAGTTTGACAATTACGTGCGCGGTTAGGATCGTGTGGGGCCGCAGCGGAGTGGCACGGAGTCGCTTGAGAATGCCGCCCTCGCGGTAGATCGAAATAATTGTCACGAGCGAAAGCACGGCGCTAATGGCAATCAGAATCGAGGCGAGGACCGGCAGACCGACACCGATAAAAGTGTTGGCAGCGTTTGCGGTTGGTCCGAGTTTGGGGCCGATGGCCCGTCCAACCAAGATGAACACCAGAACTGGGATTACGATCGTCCCGATCGCCCCAAGCGGCTCTCGCAGGAATATTTTTAACTCGATCCAAGTCAGTTTCCAGAGTCCACGCAGCATCGTTATCCCGCCTAGTCGCGAATCGAGTGGCCGGTCAATTTCAGAAAGACGTCCTCAAGGTTGGGGAGAATCGTGCGGAAATCCGTCACCCGGATGCGATTCTCGGAAATACACTGAATCACCTCGGTCACTAGGTCGTCACCTCGGCCGCGAATGGTGATCTGCGTTCCGCTGCAAGTCACCGTCTCCGCCTGAGGGATCGCCCGAAACCTCTCTGCAGCATGCGGGTCGTCCGAGGCGAGAACCACGGACCGATCAGGGCAATGCCGGTTGACGAGGCTCTGCGGTCTGTCGATGTCGATGATGCGTCCGTGCTCGATGATTGCTACCCGGTCGCACAACCGTTCCGCTTCCTCCATGAGATGAGTGGTCAAGAAAACCGTCTTGCCGCGTTCGCGGATGCCGCGCACCAGATCCCAGATCGCGCGTCGCGCCTGCGGGTCCAGCCCGGTGGTCAGCTCGTCCAGAAACACCACCTCCGGATCGTTGATGAGCGCAAGCGCAATGAACAGCCGTTGCTTTTGTCCGCCCGAGAGAGTCATAAACCAAGCATTCCGCTTATCGGCGAGGCCGAGCTGTTCGAGTAAGCGTTCGCCGTCTGTCGCCTGCTTCCCATAGAGCAAAGCCCAAAGGTCTATCGCCTCCCACACCTTGATACGCTTCTGCAACTGCGCCTGCTGGAGCTGCACTCCAATTCGATTTTGCAGCTTGTACACATCGCGGAAGGGATCGAGGCCTAGCACCGAGATAGCGCCCCGGTCGGGCGTGCGCAGTCCCTCGATGCACTCCATCGTGGTCGTTTTTCCCGCGCCGTTTGGCCCGATTAAACCAAAGATTTCGCCGTCGTTGACCTCGAACGATACCTCATCCACCGCCACGTTCGAGCCGTAGGTTTTGCGCACTCCGGAAACCTGAATAACTGGATGCATGATATTTTGCGAAATTGCAGGTTTGCTCAGCCGAAAGTCTATATCACGGACGTAGTCTAAGTCCTGATTTGCGCGATCCCTTACAAGTGGTTTGGTTCCGATTTCACTTCGCCGGTTGGCGCGTCAATCAGATCCTAGCGCCAATCCTGCAGCTGAAAGATTCTGGCAATGACCATCAAGCTCTTGTCTCGCCGCAAGCTACATCGTCGCTCGATCAGCCAAGTAACTTGCCGGCGAGCCAGTAATCGACGCTGAACTTTCCCGGGCCGGAGCAGATCAGCCAGATAAAGAAGAGCACGTACAGGACTTCCGGAAGGTAGAGGAAATCGTCGAGCCAGTTAAGAGGCGAAAGTCCTTTAGGCAGGGTGGAAAGGGCGTTGGTCAGCGTGGCGACAAGCATATCGATCATTAAAGCCGCGCAGGCCGGGCTGGAAAGAAACCCCACGGTCACCAAGGAGCCGCAGACGAACTCGACACTCGCCACGAAATAAGCCGTCTGGCGGGGAAACGGGATCTTGGCCTGCACGAGCGTATCGTAAACAGGTTTCGTGCCGCCGGCGACAAACAATTTGTTTGCCCCGGAGATGGCGAAGAACAGCCCGATCGAAACGCGCACCAGCAGGATTCCATATTGTTCCAGATCCCTGTTACCCGACAGCGCAAACTCGACCAACCGTTTCCAATCCATCCCTTGTTCCTCCATCGGTGGACGTGCTGCAACGATGCCCCATATCGTGCACTTCGACTTCTCGGCGAACCGGGTTACTCAGGCATTGCCAACTTTTGTAGTGCCGACGGGCTTTATTGGTGATCGTGCGAGTCTGGTTTACTTGAGTTCGACCGTCGTTCCCAAACCCGCGTACAAATCGTTCTCTCCGTACGCCTTCCTCAATCGCGCAAATGCAGGTTCTCCTGTGCAATGTCCCGGCGCAATCCTTTGCACCTTCCACTTCGTCTTTAAATTCTCCACCAACGAATCAATCTCCACCAACTGCGTCGTCACCAGATGTAATCCGCCGAACACGATCTCCGTCCGCGGATCCACCGCGCTTGTCGCTCCCAGAATTGCTTCGATCCCGGCGTGCGAGCATCCATCCACTAGCAGCAGTCCATCCGGTCTTTTGATCGCCAGCGTCAACTCCGGAAGCTCCAGGCTCCCTGTTTTCTGCGAAACAGTCCGCACCAGGAAAATACCTGGCGAAACTTCGGTCAATTGATTCAGCAACACGAAATTCCCGGTGTCATACAGCTTGCCCCATGTCAAATGCTCGGGCTTCGTCCCGTCGAAATACCGCAGCTTCGCAGGTAAGCTGTCGTCCGCTCGGAAAAACGCGTCCGGAAATGGCGGTCCTCCAAATCCATTCCCTGCATCCGCAGGCACATAGACCGTAACGTTCGGATTCACGCTCAGCACATATCTCAGCCCCGTCGTGTGGTCTGCATGCCGGTGCGATATCACCACAAAATCGAGTTTCGTCAGGTCTACGCCCAGAGCCTTCACGTTGTGTTCGAAAATCGCGGCATTATTACCTGTATCAAACAAGATCCGCATGCCGTCGTGCTCGACCAAAGCGGAAAATCCCCAATCTTTGGTCAGCTCTTTCGATTCCCCGAAGGCATCGTAGAGAATCGTAACTTTATCCTGTGCTCGACACGGAATCGCCGCCACACACACCAGCGCCAACGCCAAAATCCGCAAAACGTGAATTCTCAATGAACACCTCCTGACGGACTCTTTCGATTTAGACGTTTGACTGGCGCATCGTACGCTCCTCCCGCCATCGACACAACGAATTGGCCGCCCCCGGCGTAACTGATGAGCCGCTGCAAATTGCAAACGGCGTCGTCGTTGGCGATTTCTCGCGCCTCGCGATTATGTTTTCATCCGTTCGACCCATTGGGCGCGGAATGCGGGAGCCACGAATGGATCCGCAAAGTACTGTGTTTCCCGCGCGACCTTGTCGCCTTTGAACTCCATGATGCTCACGGTGTAGGACGGCTTGTCGTCATATGTCAGGATGAATTCGGTGACCCAAAGCTCACCGCTGCCAATGATTCGTCGGATAGAAAACCGCTTCTTGTTCGGCTGACTGGCGCGTTGGCCCTGTATATTGCTTCGACCGCGGGTTAGCTCGCCTGACTGCGGGTATTCCAGCACCGCGTCGTCGAGATAGATGCGGTGTTCCGTTTCAAAATCGTTGGCATCGGATGCCGCCCAATGCTGATCCAGTGCCGCACGGATCACCTGATCTCGCACGCCAGAATACTGCTCCTGCTTTTGTTGATCGTTCATCTTGAGCCTCCTAACGCGATCGAGGGTTTTACTTGATCAGGTGGGTGAGAATCAGGTTTCCGCCGGCCGGGGTGACGATAACCAGATTCACAGCGACGAGCAGAGTGTCGTAACTCCGGCCGTTGATCCCCGATTTGCCCCGGAAGCCGGTGTGCCAAATAAACATTCTCTTCTGTACGGCGCCAAGCATAACCAAAATCAAAGCGACGGCGGCGACTTGGGTGAGAACGCCCGAAATTACTCCAAGGCCGCCGGCTAACTCGGCTGCACCCAGAGAAATTGTGAAGCTCTTGCTCATACCAATGTCCATGCTCCGCGTCGCCGGGTCTCTTAGATGTTTGTAGCCGCTGGTGATGAACACGATGCTGACCATCAGGCGCAGGAGCAGAAGAGCAATATCGGCGAATTGAGCGAATTGCGGGAACGAGGATACAAGTTACTCCAAGCAGCTAGCGGTATTCACGCTCGTTCCGCCAGCGAGTGCCTGTCAGATAGCCAGTGACGTCGGGTAGTTTACAACGAAATCAGCGGGCCAAATCCTAATAAGTCGTGCCAGCTCGACCGGTCGATGCGACACCATCCAGTGCATTGATTCGACATTCCTTCCGCCGGAGAACCATCTGTTTGGCTGTAGCTGGTCAAAACTTGGCTAGGGAAACGCTCCGCGGATTTCTCCCGGTGCTGGACGACATGGTGCAGCAGGGCCTCGCGGTTTTCTCCGACGTGGATGTCATCAAATACACGCACCACTACCAGGACGGCGAACGCAGGAAGGTGGTGCGCCCATGAAACTGGAAGGCCGCGCCAAGATGTTGCGCGTTTATTTTGGTGAAGACGACAAGTGGAAGGATAAACCGCTCTACCGCGCCATCGTCGAAAAATGCCGGGAGCTGGATCTGGCCGGCGCCACCGTTTTTCGCGGCATCGAAGGATACGGCGCCAGCACGCTGATTCATCGCTCGCACCTTCTGTCTTTCTCCTCGGACGCTCCCATCATGGTCAGCGTCATAGACTCCGAGGAAAAAATCCAGACGGTGCTGCCGTTTCTGGATGAGATGATGCACGAAGGCATAATCGCAATGTCCGAAGTAGAAGTGATCAAGTACTCCCACCAGGACGGAATTCGTTTCGAATGAAATGGGAAAAAGCGGAGCCGCGACGCTTAGGCAGAGGCTCCCTGGGGGATGTGCTTGACTCTTGGCTGCAAGTCAGAAGCGATACTTCCGTACAAACCGAATCTCGCGCGCTCCCGGGCGCGGTGAAGATTTCCCCATTGGTTAGACGCACTCGGCCGAGGCAATACCAAAGCACGGCGAAGTTTTGCTAGTGCCGGTGCCTGTGCGGGAATCAGGCCGAAAAGTTTTTGTGATTTCCGCGGCGTAGCGTACTATTCCGCATCGCACTCGGGAGAGAAATGGGCGTTCACTCTGGGATCAGAAAGCATGCAACGCACTGTGGTTACCTACTGATAATGGTATTCGCTTTATTTAGTTTCGCCGCCACTGGACAGACGCCGCAAACACCGCAAGCGCCATCACCAATTAAGCTGATGCCGATGCCGGCCACGGTGACGCCAACCGCCGGTCGCCTGTTGGTCCCGCAAACTTTTTCGGTAGGAATTGCCGGCTACAACGAACCACGACTGGAGCGCGCGGCGCAACGATTTCTGCGCGACCTCAGCCGCCAGACCGGTTACTTTCTGAGCGAGCGGCTTGCCGACGCGAGCCGTGCGACTCTCACGATCCACGCAGATCATGGCGGCGAGCCCGTGCAGGATTTAGGTGCGGACGAGAGTTACGTCCTGGAGGTGAGCAGCGCGGGCGCCAAGTTGGCGGCGCCGAATCCACTGGGAATCATGCACGGCCTGCAAACTTTTCTGCAGTTGGTGGAAGTGACGCCGGAGGGCTACGCTGCGCCGGCGATTCATGTCGAGGATACACCGCGGTTTCCGTGGCGTGGGCTATCGATTGACGTCAGCCGCCATTTCATTTCGATGGAAGTGTTGCAGCGCAACGTGGACGCGATGGCTGCGGCGAAACTGAACGTGCTGCACTTGCATCTTTCCGATGACCAGGGATTCCGCCTGGAGAGCAAGGAATATCCGAAGCTGCAGGAGCTGGGCTCGGACGGCATGTACTACCGGCAGAGTGAAATGCGCGAGCTGATCGCGTACGCCAGCGACCGCGGCATACGCATCGTGCCGGAATTCGACATGCCGGGGCACAGCACCGCGTGGTTCGTTGGCTATCCCGACCTTTCGAGCGCAGCTGGGCCTTACCAGATCGAGCGCCGCTGGGGAATTTTCGATCCGGCGATGGACCCGACGCGCGAATCCACCTACAAGTTCCTGGATAAGTTTATTGCTGAGATGGCTTCTATTTTTCCGGACCGTTATTTCCACATCGGCGGCGACGAAGTAAACGGCAAGCAATGGGACGCGAACCCGAAAATAAGCGAGTTCAAGCAAGCGCACAATTTGAAGAACAACCAGGAGCTGCAGCAATATTTCACGGTTCGCATCGAGAAAATTGTGAGCAAACATCACAAGTCCATGGTGGGCTGGGACGAGATATTGACGCCGGGAATGCCCAAGGACATCGTGATCCAATCGTGGCGCGGGCAGGAATCGCTCGCCGAAGCAGCCAGGCAAGGATACCGGGGAATTCTATCGAGCGGGTACTACTTGGACGCGATCCAACCTGCAGAGCAGCACTATTTGGTTGATCCTGTGTCCGGAGCAGGCGCAACGCTAACGGCAGAGCAACAAAAACTGATACTCGGAGGCGAGGCGTGCATGTGGGAGGAGTTCGCGTCCGACGAAAGCATCGAATCGCGAATTTGGCCGCGCGCCGCGGCGGTCGCTGAGCGATTGTGGTCGCCGCAGCAGTTGCAGGATGTGAATTCGATGTATCGCAGACTGGCGGCGTTCAGCGCGCGTTTGGAGCAACTAGGCCTAACGCACCGCTCGAGCAGCGAAGTGATGCTGGCACGCATCGCCGGGACCGATGACATCGCCGCACTCCAAGTGCTGGCTCGAGCAGTGCAACCCGCCAGCCTCACAATTCGCGAGACGGAAGCGCAGAAGGCCGGCGGGATCCAAACCAGCGACGTTCCGCTGAATCGCATGGTGGATGCAATTTCACCGGAAAGCGAAGCCGCGAGAAAATTCTCGTCCGCGGTGGACCTGTTCATCGCGAGCAAGTTCCAGGACACCACGGTGGAATCCTACATTCGGCAAAAATTGCAGGAGTGGCGGGACAACGACAGCGCGTTGCAATCGCTGCTGCAAAATTCATTCCTACTGAAGGAAGTTGCGCCGGTCTCGCAGAATCTGGCGTCGCTGGGCGTCGCGGGAGCGCAAGCTCTCGATTACATTGACGCGCACCAAGCGGCGCCGGCGGCGTGGAAGTTACAGCAGGTCGCGATGATCCAGCAAGTGGCGAAGCCGACAGCGGATCTGGTCCTGGCAGTCGCGCCAGCGGTGCAAAAACTCGTGGAGGCCAGTTCCGCCGCGGTGGTCGCGCCATGATCGTCGCAGCATGCTCCGTTCAAGACTGATGCTGCTTGGGTGCAAGGAACAGGCGCGTCCGGAACACAACCCGCGCAAGCACTTGTCCGGCTTAGACCGCCATGCTATAAATAAAAGCCTGGCGTGAAGTTTTCGTACGCGGGATTCGTATAGTGGTAGTACGCGACCTTGCCAAGGTCGAGGCGAGGGTTCGATTCCCTTATCCCGCTCCACTTTTGCAACGAACAGGCGCCGCGCACCTGCTAGCCGTCCGTGTCACCTCGTGTTAAAGTCCCACCCGCCCAACCCAGATGCTCGCCTATCTTAGTGGTCCTATCGAATATGCAGTAGACGGCAGCAGGCTCTGGCGCCGAAAGCTGGCGCCGTATTTGCGCGAGCAGCTTGGGCACCGCGTGTACGATCCCGCCGAAGACGAAAAGAAAAACCTCACCGAAGGGGAAGCTGCGCACTTCCGCGAGTGGAAATCCAGCGACGTCGAGCGTTTCCGCCGCGTGGTGCGAAAAATCATCGCGTTCGATCTGGACATCATCGAAAACCACGCCGACTACCTCATATGCTACTGGGACGCGTCGGCCAAAAGCGGAGGCACCTCCGCCGAATTGACCATCGCGCATCGCAAGGGAATCCCGGTGTACCTGGTGACCACTCTTCCTACGGCAGAAATCAGCGGCTGGATGCTGGGATGTTCCGATCAGGTGTTCGCTTCCGTCGAAGACCTGAAAGAATTCCTCACGGCGCGTTTTGCGCGAGAAAAACAGAACCATCTCTGGAAAGATTGATAGAATTCGCCGCGCATGGAGAAAATCCTGGTCGCCGTCGGCAGCACGCGCCGCCCGAAAGTGAATGCGGTCAGCGAAGCGCTGACGGCGATTCGGACCGTCTCCGATTTCCCTCCAGCGTTCGAAGTTGTGGGCGTCGAAGTCGAGAGCGGCGTCCGGCACACCCCGCTCTCGCGTGAGGATCTGATGGCCGGCGCCCGCCAGCGCGCGGAAGCGCTGCTGCAAATGGCCCGCGCGAAAAGTGAAGGTTGGAAATATTTCGTGGGCCTCGAAGGTGGCCTCGATGTAATCGCCGGGCTCGACGTGATCCCCAGCCTGGACGTCGTGCCCGCACTTGACGTAGTCAGCGAAGCAAGCAATCGCTGGGTCTTCCTGGAGAGTTGGGCTTACGTTACCGACGGTTCCGGCCGCGGCTCCTTCGGTCAGTCCGGTGCGGTGCTGGTGCCCGAAACGCTGGCGAAAACCGTCCTTGACGATGGCGTCGAGCTTTCGCAAGCGATTGATGCGTTCGCCGGCGGCCACAACCTTCGCGACGCCGAAGGCGCCTGGGGCGTCCTGACGCGCAATTTGACCACGCGGCAGGATTCTTTTCGTGCCGCAGTGATCAACGCCTTCGCGCCATTTTTCAATCGCGAGTTCTATGCTGCGAGCGACCCGAGCGCGGGCACCTGAAATTTTGCAATCGTATGTGTTAGCCTAACGCCAAGAGGTGAGGACGCGTGGACATCGTCAAGGGCAATATGGGTTGGATCGAAGTCGTCGTCGGGCCGATGTTTTCCGGCAAGAGTGAAGAATTGATCCGCCGCCTGCGCCGCGCCGAAATCGCCAAACAGCGCGTGCAAATTTTCAAGCCCGTCATTGACCAGCGCTATGCCAAGAACGGCATCGTCTCGCATTCCGGCCTGGAGCTCGATTCCGAGCTGGTGAAAGACGGCGCGGACATTTTGGCAAAAGTCGCGCCGCGTACCGAAGTGGTCGGGATTGACGAAGCGCAATTCCTCGGCGAATCAGTGGTGGAAAGCTGCGTGAAACTCGCCGACATGGGCAAGCGCGTGATCGTCGCCGGCCTGGACACCGATTTTATGGGCCGTCCCTTCGAGCCCATGCCGCGCCTGCTGGCAGTGGCCGAAGAGATCGTCAAATTTCTGGCCATCTGCATGCGCTGCGGCAATCCCGCCGTGCACACCCAGCGCCTGGTGGCGTCCGAAGAGCTGATCATCGTTGGCGCCGGCAACATGTATGAAGCGCGCTGCCGTCGCTGTTTCGAGCCACACCTGGCCCACGAGAAAATCGAAGAAGAGAAGGCCGCCTCGGTCGCAAAAGTCCGCGCCGCTAGCAGCTAGCGCCGCTGCAAGCTCGAGCCAGGGTTACCGCTGCAACCCCCCAAGCCGTGCACGAATCTATATTCACGGAAGGCCCAAAACGCAATAGAATAGGCGCAGGCGGACCGCCATGTACTTTCGAACGACCATCGTATTGGCTGCGGCGCTAGCGCTAATGGCCGATACTGCCGACGTCAACCGCTACCGCACTCCGGTGCTGGCTGGCTCGCCCACCCTAGGTTCGCTGCCCGATCCCGGGCCCATGCCGGAAATTTACGTCTCCGTCGTGCAGCAAACTTCCGGCAAGCAAACGCCGCTGCAACCGCAATCCCGCTTGGAGATTGTCCGCTACGTGTCCGGCGAGTTCGCCAAAGTGCTGAAGCCCATCCCGGCCGGGAAGAAGGGCTTCAAGGTCGAAGTCGGCAAGAAACTGGACGAGAACGAACTGAAGACGGCCCTCCGCTCGCATGGTCAGGCGGCGAACCCCGGCGACACGGTGCAGGTTACGGCAATCGAATTTCGCAACAAGGAAATCGTGGTGGAGATCAACGGCGGCGGCAGAAGCAGCTTTAACATTCGCGACCATCTCCAGGTCGGGGTCGGCCAGACGATGCAGACTCCTCTTGAGACTTCCGGATCGCACAAGAATAATGGCGGCACGCTGGTGCTCGACTTTGGACGTTCCGTGCCGGACATGAGCGCGGACGATTTGATGACCGATCTGCAGGTTTTCCTCGACTTCACAAAAGAGCACTCCGGCGCCGTGAACTGGCTGGACACGCTACCGCCGCAGTTCAAGGAAGCGATTCAGGATCACCAGGCGCTGGAAGGCATGAATCACGAGATGGTTTTGGCCGCGCTGGGCCGTCCCGGACACAAGGTGCGCGAGCGCGACCCGGACGGCAGCGAAACCGAGGACTGGATTTACGGCACACCGCCGGCGCGAACTACTTTCGTCACCTTCATCGGAGACAAAGTAGTGCGCGTCAAGGAATTCGATTGATGGCGCGTTGACTTTTTTCCAGGCAACCCCTAGCATTTTCCGTCTGATAATACTGCTACACTAGTTCTGCACACGAAGGCGCGCAGCGCCAATCCCCGGAGGATTCATGGCAATCAAGGTGGGCATCAATGGATTCGGCCGCATCGGCCGCAACATTTTTCGCGCGGCGTTGGGCGATCCCGCCATCGAAATCGCGGCCGTCAACGACATCACCGATTCCAAAACGCTGGCGTACCTGCTGAAGTACGATTCGATCCTCGGTAATCTGCCGAATAAAGTCACGCACACCGACGATTCCATCGCCGTGGATGGCAAGAACTTCAAAGTATTTCGCGTGAAGGATCCAGGCGAGCTGGACTGGTCTTCGGTGGGCGCGACCATCGTGGTGGAATCCACCGGGTTATTTACCGATGGCCCGAGCGCGCGCAAACATATTCGCGGCACCGTGAAGAAAGTGATTATCTCCGCGCCCGCCACCGATCCGGATACCACCCTGGTTCTCGGCGTGAACGACAAGACCTACGACCCGACGAAACATCACGTGATTTCCAACGCTTCTTGCACTACGAATTGCCTGGCGCCCGTTGCCAAAGTGCTCTCGGATACCTTCGGCATCACTGCCGGCACCATGACCACCATTCACTCCTACACGAACGACCAGAAATTGCTCGACCTGCCGCACAAGGATTTGCGTCGCGCGCGCGCCGCGGCGCTTTCCATGATACCCACGTCCACCGGCGCGGCCAAGGCGCTGCAACTAGTGATTCCGGAATTGAAAGGCAAGCTCGACGGTTACGCCATGCGCGTTCCGACTCCGAACGTGAGCGTGGTGGACCTTACCGTGTTCACAGAAAAGCCTGCGACAGTGCAGACAGTGAACGCGGCTCTGAAGGCGGCCGCGGAAGGGCCCATGAAAGGCATCCTGGAATACTCGACGGAGGAACTCGTGTCGGTCGATTTTCGCGGCAACCCACATTCTTCGATTCTGGATGCCGGGTACACGCGCGTCGTTGGCAACAACTGCGTCCAAATTCTGGCCTGGTACGACAATGAGTGGGGCTACTCCTCGCGCTGCCGCGACCTGATCAAATTTCTGGCAAAGTAGCGGGTTCGGCGATTCCACGAAAGCCCGCGCGTAGTCTGCAAGTAATGGTGTGGCTGCCGTCGTGCCGGATGACTTGGATTAGTTCGGGCAAAATATGTTCGCTAAGGGAATTCGCAAGGCCATGAACAAACTTTCGATCCGCGACCTGCAGCTGCAAGGTAAGCGCGTCTTCATCCGCGTGGACTTCAACGTCCCTACGTCCGGCGGAAAAGTGGGCGACGACACGCGCATCCGCGAAACGTTGCCGACGTTGCGTTTGGCGGCCGAGCGCGGCGCGCGTCTCGTACTCGCATCGCATCTGGGGCGGCCCAAGGGCAAGGTTGATCCGAAGTATTCGCTCGCTCCCGTCGCGGCGCGGCTGCAGGAATTGCTCGGCGGCAAACCCGTGGGCTTCGCGACAGACTGCATCGGACCCGAAGCGGAGGCGAAGAGCAAAGCGCTGCGCGATGGGGAAGTGCTGCTGCTCGAAAATGTGCGCTACCATCCCGAAGAGGAAGCCAACGATGCCGACTTTTCGCGCAAGCTCGCGGCCCTCTGCGATGGCCTCTTTGTCTGCGACGCGTTCGGCTCCGCGCATCGCGCGCACGCATCGGTGGTGGGTATCACGAAATTCGTGCGCCAATCCGCTGCGGGCCTGCTGATGGAAAAAGAGCTGGCCTATCTCGGCAAGGCCATTTCGCATCCCGATCGCCCGTTCGTCTCGGTGCTGGGCGGCGCGAAAGTTTCTGACAAAATCGAAGTCGTGCAGAATCTGATGAAGCTGGCCGACGCAATGCTCATCGGCGGCGCGATGGCCTACACTTTTTTGAAGTCTCAGGGCCTGCCGATAGGGAAGTCGCTGGTGGAAAACGATAAACTCGACCTCGCGCGCGATCTACTGGCGGAGGCCGAACGCCGCAAATTCCGACTGATTCTGCCTGTGGATCACGTAATCGCTGAATCTATTAATTCCACGGTAACGCGCGTTACGGACATCGCGCAAACTCCCGCAGGTTGGATGGGTCTCGACATCGGCCCCAAAACCATCGGCCAATTCAGCCGTGAAATTTCCGCTGCGCGCACCATCGTGTGGAACGGCCCGCTAGGCATGTTCGAAATGCCCGCATTCGCGCAGGGCACACTGGCGATTGCCAGCGCTGTGGCAGCTGCATCCGGCAAGGGCGCTACCTCTATTGTGGGAGGCGGCGATTCCGTCGCGGCCGTGGAACAATCCGGCCTCGCGTCGCAGATTTCGCACATCTCAACTGGTGGCGGCGCTTCGCTGGAATTTCTCGCCGGTGAAAAACTTCCCGGCGTGGAAGCGCTCACCAACAAACCATGAAGCGCATCATCACACCAACCGAAACGCTTGCCTTCAGGAGAAACCTTTGCGCCGTCCAGTAATCGCCGGGAATTGGAAGATGTACAAGACGCTGGAGGAAACTCGTGCGTTCTTCGAGGCGTTCAAGCCGCTGCTGCCAGCGACTCCCGAATGCGACATCATCGTCGCGCCGCCATTCACCTCATTGGCCGCCGCATCTGCCGCCGCCCAAGGCAGCCCCATCACCATAGCCGCGCAGAACGCTCACTGGGAACGTGAAGGCGCCTTCACCGGCGAGATTTCGATGCGCATGATTAGCGATGCCGGGGGCAAAGCCGTCCTGATCGGCCACTCCGAGCGGCGCCAATTTTTCGGTGAAACCGACGAATCGGTCAACCGCAAGGTGAAAGCCGCGCTCGAAGCCAAGCTCACGCCCATCGTCTGCGTCGGCGAAAGCCTCGCGCAACGCGAATCGCACCTGACCCACTCCATCCTGAAACGCCAGTTTGAAGGCGGCCTGGACGCGTTGACCGAGCACGAGTTCTCGCGTATTCTGCTAGCGTACGAGCCGGTTTGGGCGATCGGCACCGGCAAGACCGCTACTCCTGAAATGGCTGCGGACGCTCACCGCTACCTCAGGGAGCTTGCCGCCACGGTTTTTTCGCCCGCGCAGGCCAACGGAATTCGCATCCTCTACGGCGGCAGCGTCAAACTCGACAATATTAAGGGTCTGATGGCGCAAGCGGAGATTGATGGCGCGCTGGTGGGCGGAGCAAGCCTGGACGCGAAGTCGTTTGCGGCCATCGCGAATTTCTGAACGTAACTTTTTGGGTTTTAGCAGGGTTTTTGTAGCCGCGGGTGCGCCTGGAAATGGCACCCCGTGCATAGGGAGTTAGCAATGCCGTCGTGGGCAAAATGGGGTTTGGCGCTGCTGGTAGCCATAGGACTGATCGCCGTCGGCTGGCGCGTATCATTCGTTCTGGTAACGTTGCACGTGCTCGTGTGCTTCGTGCTGATCATCGTCATCATGCTGCAGAGCGGTTCGGCTGCTGACCTCGCTGGTGCGTTTGGCGGTGCGGGCAGCCAGACGGCATTCGGTCCGCGCGGCGCGGCCACTTTTCTTTCGCATGCTACCACCTGGTGCGCCATCGTCTTCATGATGACGTCGCTCACGCTCTCCGTTCGGCGCGCGCCTAGCGATGTGCCCAGCACCGGCTCGATCCTGGAACAGACACAGAAGTCCGGCACGGCTCCCGCGAAGCCGACTCCGTCCGCGCCAATTCAGATTCCGATTCAGCCGACGCAACAGCCAGCGCAGCAACCGACACCACCGCCATCTCCGGCTCAGAAGCCGGCAACTCCAAGCCAACAGCAGCCGCCGAAGTAAACACTCAGCGTCAGACCGTTCGCACGTGGACGGTCGCAGTACGCCCATTTGGACCTGCCACCGCGAGCGCCGAGCCAGCTACAATTCGTACGATTGCGACCATTGTGAAGCGCGCAGCGGGGATGGAATGGCATATTCGCGGCGGTAGAAACCCCAAACGGAGTCGCAGGTTTAAGAGTCCTCAGGCCCGCGGATCTTCTCGCGATTATTGACTACTGGCTCTCAAGCCCTAACGAATACATCGCCTTCCTGGGAATTGACCGGCACGAGCTCGGCGGCGCGGACGACATGCGCAAGCGCTTTTCGAATTCGATTCGCACAGGCGACTCGGCGCAGCCCACTATTTCCCTCGAGATCACGCTGGATGAACGACTGGTCGGCTACACCTTGTTCGTTCGCTATTCCGACGATGTGAACGATTCCCATTGGCACATCATCGTGCCAGCCGTGCGCGCGAAGGGCCTCTCGACAGCTCTCTATCCCCACCGCATCCAGGCGTATTTCGACATCGCGCCAATCTCCCGGATGATTCACCAAACGCGCGCGCGCAATCTCAGCCTCAATCGCATGCTCGATAAATTCGTCCCCGCAGCGGAAACCAGCGTTACCGACAAGTCGGATGGCGTCGCGCTCCCGGGCGAATTTCACATACGATTCGTGACCCGCGCAGACATTCCCAGAATTTTCGCGCGCGAGGCGGAATTGGACCCGATTTCATGCGCGAACCGGTCAACCGCCAGCCCACAACCCGGCTCCTAGGAATCCGCACCTTCTGATATACTTCCCTTCGTCCTGCTCAGAATGCGGTCGTGGCGGAATTGGCAGACGCACCAGCTTGAGGGGCTGGCGGTAGCAATACCGTGGTGGTTCGAATCCACTCGACCGCACCAAAATCCAGGCCCGGGAATTGCCGTCTCGGGTGATGCTCATTCCTCCCCCAACGAGCGTCTTCTCACCCCACCGTTTAGTACTTCGCAATCCAGAAGCGGGCCAGTTTCCGAGTACGCGAGCAACGAGGAATCTAACCGTTGCGTCGGCGATTGGGGTGTTGCTAGCCGGTAGAGCTGCGCTAACAAATGTGTTAAGAAATACATCATGATAATTCGCGTGCTGCTCGTGCTGCTGTCCTCAATAGCTGCGTGCAGCTCGGGGGAGCCAACGGAAAGAACCCAAGGCCACGTTTCGCAAACGCCTGCGAGCACACCAGCACAAACTCAGGACACCTCAGGCTCTCGGCCAGCGCTCGTCAAAGGTCCCCGGTTTGTGGGCGTCATCTTTCCTGCGAGCGGAAAAACGACCCGGGTTGATCTGGATCTCTACCCTAAAGGCGCGTCGTTTTGGACACCCGCAGAATCCGACATTCTTTCGGCCGAGGAAGCCCTCACGCCTTTTTTGAAGCAATCGGGCAATCCCAAAGCGCCAGAGATTCTCAAACGCCTTGAGACTTACAAACGCCAATACCGAGGCGTGGTATTGCACAGCCACAAACAGATTTTTATTCGGTTCTTTTGCCAAATTTCCTCAGACGAATGGATGACAGAACAGACGATTATTCTGGATGGAGGCTCCTGCTTCTTCAATCTACAGTACTCCCCTGAGACGAAGACGTTTTCTCATTTTGGGTTCAACGGAGAAGCCTGAAACTAACCATTCGTGTTTCGGGTGAGGCCTGCGCGGATGGGGCGGCGTCCACGTCGCCTGTCTGGCAACGCAACCCACTACAATCCTTCTTGATATTCATGCCGCGTTGTATATGATGTGCTGTTTTGATTTTGCAAGCGGACCTGCGGTCCTATCGAACGCTTTTTTGCCAACGGAGTCAGGAGAGCAAGAGCGATGCGGATCAGGAAGCGCAATAGTGGTTCTGTGGCAACCCCGGCCCTGCTGTCGTTAATCCTCGTAGTACTCGTGGCAATCACCGTTTACGTTTTCGCGTCGAATTTGCCTTGGGCAGTCCGGCCAGCCCCGATCACGTCCGTAGGCGCGGAGATCGATCATCAATATGATCTGACTCTCGCCGTCACAGGCACGGTGTTCATCCTCTCGCAACTGGGCCTCGCCTTCGCCGTCTTCAAGTTTCGAGACCACGGCCAGAGAGCGCATTTCACGCGCGGCAGCAACACTCTGGAGGCCATCTGGACCACCGCCACGATCGTCCTTTTTCTCGGCCTTGGACTGATGGGCCACAAAGCATGGGCGGAAGTCCGCTTCACTGCGCCGGCTCCCGACGCGATTCAAGTGGAAGTCACCGGCAACCAGTTCGTTTTCAATTTCCGCTATCCCGGCCCCGATGGAAAATTCGGCAGGCTCGACCCGAAGCAAATCAGCGCCTCCACCGGAAATCCGCTGGGGATTGACGCCAATGATCCCGCGGGCAAAGACGACATCGTAGTTCCCACGCTCACGGTTCCGGTAAATCACGAAGTCAATCTGCTGATCCGCTCGCAGGATGTGATTCACAATTTTTACGTGCGCGAACTGCGCATTCAGCAAGACGCCATGCCCGGCATGGTGATTCCGCTCCACTTCACTGCGAATACGATTGGGCAGTACGAAGTGGTCTGCACGCAGCTGTGCGGGCTGGGTCACTCGCGCATGCACAGTTATCTGAACGTGGTCTCCGACGCAGACTACGACGCATTCCTCAAGCAGCAGGCGGCGGGCCAGTGATCCTATCCATCATGATCCAACCCATGATTCGCTCCACGAAACGCCCAGTGAACCGGACCCAATTTCCAGGAGGCCAGGCATGAGTTCGCACGCGCACACAGGTGGATCGACTGTGCACGCTCCGATTGCAGAGCCCAGCGGTTTCATCCGGAAATATATTTTCAGCGTGGACCACAAGGTCATCGGCATCCAGTATTTCCTGCTGGCGCTGACGGCGGTGGTCATCGGGATCGTGCTCTCGTTGCTGATGCGCTTTCACCTGGTGTGGCCCAACGCGACTTTGCCATTCGTAAGCGGCGGGCAGATGTCGCAAGAGCAGTACCTGGCGCTGGTCACCATGCACGGCACCATCATGGTTTTCTTCGTGCTCACCACCGCTCCGCAAGGCGGCTTCGGCAATTATTTTCTGCCCATTCAAATTGGTGCGCCGGACATGGCCTTCCCCCGTTTGAATATGCTCTCTTTCTGGGTCACGTTTCTGGCCTTCGTTTGCATCATCGCCGCGTTCGTCGTTCCCGGCGGCGCGCCTATCAGCGGCTGGACGGGTTACACGCCTCTCAGCGGCCTCGGCGAAATCACGGGACCCGGTGAAGGTTGGGGCCAGACTCTGTGGATCCTGAGTATTTCGCTCTTCTGCCTCGCGTCGCTGCTCGGCGCGCTGAATTTCATCGCGACCACGATTGACCTGCGCGCTCCCGGCATGAGCCTGATGCGCTTGCCGCTCACGGTGTGGGGCTGGTTCGTCACCGCGATTCTGGGCTTGCTGGCTTTCGGCGTCTTGCTCGCCGGTGGAATTTTGCTTCTGCTGGATCGTTCTGCGGGCACCAGCTTCTTCATTCCCGCGGGCTTAGTAGTCAACGACCAACTGCAGGCGCACAGCGGCGGTTCACCTCTGCTGTGGCAGCATCTTTTCTGGTTTTTCGGGCACCCTGAGGTTTACATCGCGATTCTTCCCGGCATGGGAGTCGCCTCGCACGTGCTTTCCACCTTCGCGCGCAAGCCAGTTTACGGTTATCGCGCGATGGCCTACGCCATCTGCGCCATCGGTTTCCTGGGATTCATGGTCTGGGGCCATCACATGTTTGTCAGCGGCATGAGCCCCTATTCCGGCTTCGCGTTTTCCGTGCTGACAATGTCCATCGGCGTGCCCTCGGCCATTAAAACGTTTAACTGGCTCGGCACTCTGTGGGGCGGCAAGATTCAATTCAAGACGCCGATGCTGTTCGCGCTCGGCTTCGTTTCGCTGTTTGTTTCAGGCGGCCTCTCCGGTTTGTTTCTCGCGCAGCCAGCCGTAGATAACATGCTGCACGCCACTTACTACGTGGTCGCGCACTTCCATCTGGTGATGGGCGTCGCCGCCATATTCGGAATTTTCGCCGCCACGTATTTCTGGTTCCCGAAGATGTTCGGACGCATGATGAACGAGCCGCTGGGCAAGATTCATTTCTGGTTCACGTTCGTCGGAGCCTACTGCATCTTCATGCCCATGCACTTCATCGGAATCGCGGGCGGCATCCGGCGTTACGCGGACGCCTCCGCCGTCGGTTTCCTTGCGCATCTGCAGCCCGTGCACGAATTCATGACCATCGCCGCGTTCATCACCGGCGCCGCACAGCTGTTCTTCCTGTGCAACTTTTTCTACAGCTTGAAGTTCGGGCCGAAGGCTTCCAAGAATCCCTGGAACGCCACGACTCTGGAATGGGACACCGATTCGCCGCCGCCCATTGATAATTTTGGCGGCCACTATCCCAGCGTCTATCGCGGGCCGTACGAATTCAGCGTTCCCGGCGCGGTGGACGACTTCATCCCGCAATGGCAAGAGCCGGCGCAGGTAGCGCGTGTAAAATAGCGCAGTAGCCCTCCTGGACCACCCGCCAGGATTAGCCAGGGACTGAGCAAGTTTTGGAGTAATGCAATGCCAAGCACAATCGTTACCGAAGAAATCGAACTGATTCATTCGGGCAAGGGCCCGGGCGGAGGCGATTCCTCCGGCGACGGAGGAAACGGCGGAGACGGAGACGGTGGCCGCGGCGATTCGTCCGGCGCGACCAGGGTTCCGCAGCGCGCTTACGTCACCGGAATGTTCATCGCGCTCGCCGGCATACTGATGTTCTTCATGGCGTTCGTCAGCGCCTACATCGTCCGCAAGGACATGCCTAACAGCGCCTGGATTCCGCTGCAAGGTCCGCGCATTCTGTGGCTCAACACTTTGGTTCTGATTGCCAGCAGCCTCACCCTCGGGCGCGCGCACAATCGCTTCAAAGCGCAAGACGAGGAAGGCTTCCGCCACTGGTGGGCCACCACCACGTTTCTCGGCATTCTTTTCGTCGCCGGACAAATCATCGCCTGGCGCCAGCTCGCCGCCCAGGGAATTTTCCTCGCCAGCAATCCCAGCAGCAGCTTTTTTTACGTTTTCACCGGCGCGCACGGTTTGCACTTGCTGGGCGGAATTCTGGCGCTGCTCTACGTGCAGTTCCGAGCCACCAGAAAGGTCGCGCGCGGCACGGCGATCGAAGTTGTCTCCATGTACTGGCATTTCATGGACGGGCTGTGGGTCTTCTTGTTTCTACTCCTCTACCTGGGAAGGTGAAGCGTGAGTGACACGGAATTCGAAGGCATAGTCGCATCGCCGTGGTCCGGCGGCGCGTCTCCCTTCGCCATCAATTCGAAAAAATTGGGGATGTGGCTGTTCATCATTTCGGATTCGCTCACGTTCTCGGCCCTGCTCATCAGCTATGCGTACGTTCGCCTCGAGACACCGAACTGGCCGCGCCCATTTGAAATCTGGCCGGCCATTGCCAAATCGTCCTTGATGACGTTCGTGCTGCTCTCCAGCAGCTTGACGATGGTTCTGGGGGTAAATGCCGCGTTCAACGGCGACCGAAAGAAAACCGTGCGCTACCTGATCGCCACAATTATTTGCGGCATAGCCTTCGTCGGGATTCACGCAACGGAATGGGTCACGCTTGTGGGTGAAGGCGTCACGCCGTGGTCGAACCCCTTCAATCCGGCCGCTCCGCTTTTCGGTGGCACGTTTTTTGGTCTTACCGGCCTGCACATGCTGCACGTCACGATCGGCGTGGTTTATCTCGCGATCATCGCGTGGGGATTCGGGAAGGGGAAATACACGGCCGAGCACGTGGAAGTCAGCGGCCTGTACTGGCACTTTGTGGACCTAGTTTGGATGTTTATTTTTCCGATGGTGTATTTGTTGAGCGTGAACCCGAAGTGACATCGATAACAAGGGAGCAAGCGAACCGATGAGCGCACAGGGACACACCGCCGAGCTCACGCACGAGCACGCGGTAGGCACGACCAAACTATTCGCCACGGTTTGGGTCTGGCTGCTGCTGCTGACGATCGTGGAGGTTTTTCTAGCTTATCTGCGCTTGGAAGTGCATTTGATGATTACGATCCTGGTGGGCCTCTCGCTCATCAAAGCGGCCCTGATCATTTCCTATTTCATGCACATGCGCTTTGAGCGTCTGGGATTATTCCTATTGCTGATCCCGGCCATGGTGTTTTGCATCTGCATGATGCTGATCATGTTCTTTCCAGATAGCGTCCGCCTGATGCACCTCAGGCCGCATTGACGCGATGGCTGTGCGTAATTGCTTCCTGCTGCGAGCGAAAGAAACGCGGGAGAACGAAGTGAAGAGTGACGCCATAATTCGTGCAGTGCTGCTGCTAGCTTGTTGCGCGACCCTGATCGCGCTGCCCATCCCGCACGTTCACGCGCAAAGCTGCGCCATGTGTTACCAAGGCGCGGCAGCTTCCGGCGCGCAAGGCGGCGCGGCGCTGCGCCACGGCATTTTGCTCTTGTTCGTACCCGCGATTAGCTTGTTCGTAGGAATCTTTGCCCTGATTTACCGCCGCCGCAACGTCGCGCGTTAATTCAACGCTATCCAGTCGAGCCGCCGCAGCGGCGGATGCCGAGTTCATTGGGCATCCGCGCCGCAATTGCCGCGGTACTCCGCTCGGCTAGCTTTTAGGTTTGTGCAAATCGGTACAGATCGCAACAGCGCTGTTCGGATCCACGGCGCCGTCTCCCTGCTCGACATGCTGAATTTTTCCCTCTTTATCAACTACGATGGTGGTTCGTTGCGCCCACTCGTATTTGTCCCCTTGCACATCGTAGGGCTTCAAGATTCCGTACGCGGTAAGGACTTTACGGTTCATATCGCTGAGGAGCGGAAACGTCACTGCGATCTGTTTTGCAAATGCGGCGTTTGCTGCGGGGCTGTCAATGCTGATTCCCAGTACCACGGTGTCGCTTGCTTCCAGCTTGGCCATATCAGCCTGATAGGCCTGTAATTCCTTCGTTCAACCGCCGGTAAACGCGAGAACGTAAAAAGCCAGGATCACGTTTTTCTTGCCGCGGAAATCACTCAGCTTCACCGGCTTCCAGTTGTTCGCCAGCAGAGTGAAGTCCGGCGCCACGTCTCCCACCTTCAAGTTCGTCTTGGCGATGGCATCTTCCTGCGCCGCGGCGGAGAATTGACCCGCCGGCACCAGCAGCAGGAGAAGCCCGACGACGGCAGTGACGATCCTTTTCATCGGTTATCTCCTATTGAATTTGCAAACTGCGCACCACAATTATAGCCATGTTTCGCCTCTTTGCTTGTAACGGCGGCGTAAACTCTGCGCCAGAAGCGCACGTCGGATTTCGCTGTTCCTTCGTCGCGCTTTCCCTATAATTCGTCAGTCACACCGGGGGCACGGACGAAGTGTTTGCCGATCGCACCAATTGGAACCTGAAAGCAAATCCGCTGAGCGAAGCTCTCGCCCAGCATCGCACTTCGGGTAAAGCATTACTGGATCTCACAGCCTCAAACCCCACGGAGTGCGGGTTCGATTACGACAGTCGCGCCATCCTGCAAGCGCTCGCGAATCCGACCAGTCTTGCGTACGACCCAGACCCTCGAGGTTTGCCGAGCGCTCGGCATGCGGTCGCCGCGTACTATGCTGCACGCGGCACGGAAGTGCCGGTTGACAGCATCATCCTTACCACCAGCACCAGCGAAGCCTACTCCTACGTCTTCCGCACGCTCTGCAACTCCGGCGACGAAATCCTGATTCCCGAGCCCAGCTATCCGCTCTTCGCGTTCCTTGCCGATATTCAGGACGTGAAGCTCGCGCGCTATCCGCTCGCCTATGATTACGGCTGGCAGATTAATTTCCACACCTTGCAGCAGGCCATTACGTCGCGCACGCGCGGGGTGATCGTCGTCCACCCGAATAATCCGACCGGGCATTTCACCAAAGCTGGCGAGCTGACGAAGCTGAACGAAATCTGTTCGGCCCGGAATTTGGCGATCATCGCCGACGAAGTGTTTCTGGATTTCACACTGCACCGAGGCCGCGCGCCATTCAGCTTCGCGCAAAATTCTGCCGCCCTGACCTTCACAATGAGCGGCTTGTCCAAAATATCCGGTCTGCCGCAGATGAAAGCCGCATGGCTCATCACCAGCGGACCCGAGGGGCTGAAAGCGGACGCATTGGCGCGCCTGGAAATAATCGCGGACACTTACCTTTCGATGAACGCCCCAGTTCAGTGGGCAATCCCCGCGTCGCTCGAACAGCGCCAGTCGTTTCAAACGCAGTTGTCGTCGCGTATCCAAAAAAACCTGGCGGAACTGGATCACCAACTGGCAACGCAGAAATCCTGCGCTCGGCTTGTGGTGGAAGGCGGCTGGTACGCGGTGCTGCGCGTCCCCGCGACGCGGTCAGACGAAGAACTAGCTATCGAACTGTTGAACCAAAAAAACGTCTATGTTCATCCGGGCCATTTCTACGATTTCCCATCCGACGGATTTTTGATTGTGAGTCTGATTACGCGCGAAGAAGACTTTGCCAAGGGGGTGAAACTCTTGCTCGAGATATTCTAGCGCCCAGGAATATCCATGAACGCCGCCGCTGGAAGTTTGCCCGGCCGCCGGCCCGCGAGGAATGAAGTCAGAATTAACGCAACCTGCCCGGCGGATCGGCCGTCTCGGGAATCCCGATCTTCAGGTCCGGGCCCTTGCTTTCCTCCATCTTGGACGGTACCCGTTGCGGAATGCCAATACCACGATTCATTTCCAGGTGCTCTTTTGCGCAGCGCGGACAGTATCCCTTGCCGTTTTCGTCATCGCGCTGGCTCGCCAGCTCGTAGCAGCCGCAGATGCAGTCGCAATATCCGGTGATCGAAGCCGTCTTGATGGGTATCAGTGCCATGAAAACTTCTCCCGTGGGCGTTGCCAGGGAATCATACCTACGCGCTGCGTGGCGCGCAAGACTGCGAAAGGGAAGTCAACGACGCGACCGACAAGAACGATTATGCGCGCGTCAGCTGTGTCATGCGGAACGGATCCCCGACGTTTTCGTGCAACTCCATCCACACGCGATCTGGATGCGACAAAAAAACCTCTACAACTTTGGGGTCAAATTGCTTTCCGGAATACTTCTGAATCTCCGCGCGCGCTGCGGAGATCGGCAGCGCCTTGCGATAGGGCCGGTCGGAAATCATGGCGTCCAGCGTGTCTGCCACCGCGAAAATTCTGGCGCCCAGCGGAATCTGTTCGCCTTTCAATTTATGAGGGTAACCCGACCCGTCGAAGCACTCCTGGTGCGCCAGTACAATCTCGGCCGCTTCCTTCAAGAAGGGAATCCGCTCCAGCACCGAAAAACCAATCTCGCAGTGCTTGCGCATGATCTCGCGCTCTTCGTTCGTCAATGGTCCGGGCTTGCGCAAAATGCTGTCGGGCACGCCCATCTTGCCGATGTCGTGCAGAAACGCGCCGCGCGCGATCTGGCGCAATGCTCCTGGATCCACGCCCATGGACCGCGCGATCTTAATCGTGAACGCGGTCACGCGCTGGCAATGGCCTTCCGTCTCCGCATCTTTCGCGTCCAGCGCGCCGCCCAGCGCCTCCAGCGTGTAATCGTACGATTGCTCCAGGTCCTGCAAGGCGATAGAAAGCTGCTGGGTGCGCTCGGCTACCAGGTGTTCCAGGTCGCTCTGGTAGGTGCGGTTCTCCATCACCAGCCGGCGGTGTTCCAGCGCGCGCCGCACGCTCAGATGCAGCTGATCTTTTTCGAATGGCTTCAGGATATAGTCGTAGGCGCCTGCGCGAATTGCTTGCAGCGCGATGGAAATGTCGTGCATCGCCGTGACCATGATGACGGGCACATCCGGATCTTCGTTGCGAAGCTCGGCCAGCAATTTCAGCCCATCCATTTCGGGCATGACGATGTCGCTCAACGCCAGGTCGAAGGTATCCTTGCGAAAAGCGTCCAGGGCCATGCGTCCGTTCGAACACACGGTGCAGTGGTACCCCTGTGCTTCCAGCAGGGTCGAAACGACTTCGCGAATTGCCTCTTCGTCGTCCACTACCAGAATTTTTTCCGTGTCCACGATGGGCTCCCGAGAGACTCCATTATAGAGCCTGCCCACGGGCCGGAAATGCCTAATTGACCAATCGAACACCGGCGTGCTGCATTGCACAATAGTGGGTTTCTACCGCTGGCCCTGGCCCCTATTTGCCCCGCCTCAGAGAATTTCCAGCTAATCTGGATCCGCCGGCGACCTGCGCCCCAGCTGCCAGGATTGGTCGCCGGCGGACACGACGAGGCGCACCATGCTGACTTCCACTTGCTCAGAGAGATTCCCAACCAGTTCGGCGAGTCGCGCCAGTCGATTCGTTGATTGCGGTCTTGCCGAGGGGATCCGCAGCGACGCGATCCGATGGTTGACGCGGAATTGAAATCGGGCAATGGCCCGTTGCGATTGACGAATCCGCGACTCAGCGGGAGACATCTCCCGCACCACTCTCATCAGGCGCTCGAGCCGGCCGCAGTCTTCTGCGAGTCCCGCCAGAAAGCTCTCCACGATACGCCGGCGTTCCTCGTGCAAGTGCCGCTCAATTTCTCCGGACGCTCTCCGCCGCACATACGCGTCGTCCCGAGTGTCGAGTGCTTGCCGCAACTGCGGAAAATGTTGCGCATGCCGCGCCAGCGGGTCTTCCATCCGATCCTGACGGCGCCCTTCCATTTCTTCCGGCAGCGGTTTCATCGCCGCCCACCCCAGCTTTAGCAGTCCGACAGCGCCGACCGTCAGGCAGCAAATCGCCAGCAGGCTCATTTCACATGTTGCCTCCCGTAGTTATTAGCTCCCCTGACCCCGAATAATATACTCCCATTTACCATATTTCTATTGACTCTTGTGTTTACTAAGAGTAATATCCCGGCAATTGCGGCAAAGCGGGCCCGGCAGAAGATATTTTCGCCCGCCGCGTCGCCGATGGTCACCACCCGAAGGGCCATCGTTGTGGAGGGGGGTGGCGTGGAACCGCTCGAACGCTTCACGAAGAATCAGCGCGTCATCGAAGAGTTTGTCTCCCAGTGGCTCGTGGCCATCCCTAGCGCGCTCGGCAGACTCGTTCACGTGGCCACGCTGCGCGACAATTACACCAGCCGCTATCATCATCCAATTCTCCAGGAGGCTTACTCCGAACTCGCCGCGCATCGATCCCTGCTCTACTGCCATGAGGAACTTTTCGAGAAGGTTCTCGAAAATAATTTCGGGCAGCTGGAGTGGGATTTGCGCATGTGCTTCGCCGGCATGGAGGCACCGCCCGCCGAGATCGCGCAGCGCTGGCTGGAAGTAGAGCTGTTCCGCTTGTTTGTTCCCTGCGGCACTCCGCCGCATCTTCGCGATCTCTTCTGCTCCAACTTGCGCGTGATCTTGGGTCAGCTCGTTGCGGAGCAGGCTCTGGTCCATACCGCGGCATAACCGTTCAGCCGTGCCCACATAAACCTCTGGAAACCCGCGCACGTTTGTTAGCATCGAACTATGGTGACTACGCAGGTGCGTGGCTGGTTCCGCGATCCCATCAAGCGAATGCTTTTCGAACTCGGCGCCGGCTACTACGCGCGCAAACTGGCCACCGGTCCTGAGGCAGACCTGAGGCGCGAGTTCCTCCATTCCTTGCCGTTGCCCTCTTCTGGCAATGGTCACGGCACGATCAGTGTTCTGGACGTCGGCTGCGGGCCCGGGCATGTGGCTCGCGCACTCGCGCATTGTGGTTACGACGTAACGGCCGTGGACCGCAGTCGCAGCCTCCTGCGAATTGCCCGGAAACTCGCGACGCGTGAACGCGCTGCCGTGCGCTTCCACTTATCCTCCGTGGAGAAGCTTCCGTTTCCTGATTCGTCCTTCGATTATTGCTACGCCACCGGCGTGGTCTATTGGGTCGAACATCTCGCTGCAACTCTTTCCGAAATGGTGCGTGTCACGCGTCCGTCTGGACTGGTGGCGTCGCTCGATCCACACGCGTCCATGTCCATTGCCAAAATCCTGGCTTACGCTCGCGAAAAACGCCTTAACGCGCGCGACACACGGAAACTCATCGCCTGGGCCACTTCCGCGCAATGCAATCGCCGCTTCGAGGAGGGCCACCTCCGCCGCGTGCTCACCGACGCCGGGCTGCAGAGTCTCACATTAGAGCAACGCCTCGGCGGCATGGTGTGGTTCTGGAAGGGAACCGTGCCTGCGCGAGCGTGATGCGTGCGCAAGAATCCTGTGGTATGCGGAAGGGACGCGGCGCGGCGCAGCGGATCGTGGCCGCGAGTAGCAATTCGCCGAACCTGTTATTCTGGTTCTCGCGCCAACGTCCTTGCGCAAAATCGTCCGGAGGTTTGAATGAAATTGTTCAGGCGGATGCAACGGCGGATCGGAGCCACGCGCTACATCGGCTTGGCGCTGTTACTGGCCTGCGGCATCGCTATTGCCGCGCAGCGCCCGGCCGTTTCGTTCAAATCCGTTGCCGCTGCTCAGCCGAAAATTTCGCCGCAGACCGCCTCGGCTTCCAGCCCCGAGTTCATCAAAGCCGCTGACGAAGTGCTGGCGCAAATGAGCAGGATTCTCGCGCTCCCAATCAAGGAGCCACTCAAGAAAACGCTACGTTCCAAGCAGGAAGTCCGCGACTACTTGATTCGCGAAGACAAAGAGGACAAAAAGGACGCCGAACGCTACGCCGACGACAAAACACTGGAAGCTTTCGGGCTCATTCCCAAGGGCTTTCCATTAGATTCTTTCATGCTCGATGTTTTGACCGATCAGGTCGCGGGATTGTACGACCCGAAAGCTAAGGAATTTTACATCGCGAATTGGATTCCGGTGGACGAGCAACGCACCGTGATGTCTCATGAGCTCACCCACGCGCTCGAAGATCAATCCTTCCACATCGATTCCTGGATCAAAGCTGCGCGTCCCAACGATGACGCCGAGCTTGCCCGCGACGCCGTCAGCGAGGGCTCCGCGATGGCCGCCATGGTGGACTACGAAATGCTCGACCAAAAAGTCAGCGTGCGCGACGTTCCAGACGTCACTTTGCTCATCCGCGCCGGCGCCCTCAGCGAAATGGATAAGGATCCCAATCTCGCGAAAGCTCCCCTATATATTCGGGACGAACTCCTGTTTCCGTATCTCGCCGGCACAGGATTCACGCAGGAATTTCTGAAGGCGCACAGCGGATGGCAAGACTTGCATTTGATTTTTCAGAATCCGCCGGTATCAACGCAGCAGATCATTCATCCGGATTTGTACATGCACGGCGTCAAGCCCGAAGCCATCGCGCTGCCGGATTGGAAAGGCCTGGTTCCGAGCGACTGGAAACTGCTGGAAGAAAATACCATGGGAGAATTCGGCGTCGAGGAAATTCTGAAACAGCTGCTGGACGAAAATCGCGCGGAGTTGCTTGCTCCGGCGTGGAAAGGCGATCGCTACGCGGTCTTCGAGGACGCCAAAACGAAGTCCACTCCGCTGGTGTTCCGCCTGGCGCTCGACAATTCCGACGACGCGGCGCATTTCTTCGGCCAGTACAGTGAAGCCCTGGAGCACAAATACACGACGCGCACGGAACACTTGCGCCGGCCCAGCTTCTTTCAGTTCCAGTCCGAGTCCGGCGGAGTGTTTCTGCGCTGTGTTGCCACGCAGTGCCTGACCGTGGAAAGCGCCACGCGCGAAACGTTCGACAAAATCAACCACGCCATCGGTTGGGAACCGGCGCCCGCGGCGCTGAGCGTCCCTGCAGCACCGGAGACCATTACGCGACAATCAATGCCCGTCGAATCCAGTCACGCTGGCGCCCGGTAGTTTCGCACACCGCCCACTTAATCATTCAGTGAAAGCTCCACGGTATCCGCGCGATGAACCACCATCAGCGTCTGATCGTCGGCCTGCTTCCTGCCGCCGGAATAACCCTGCACGTCCTTCATGCACGCTGCCGCCAGTTCCTGCGGCACCCATCCATGCCGCTCACCCGCGATATTCGAAAGCCGCGCCGCGCCGTATTCCGTGCCCGATGCATTCACCGCTTCGGAAATTCCGTCGGTGTACAGGAGCAAGCTGTCGCCGCGCTCCATGCGCACACGCTGAATCGTGTAGCGGCTGGTGGAAAACATTCCCAGCGGCACGCCCGTCGAGCAGACCTGCCGCACGCCATCTTTTGCGATGAGCAACGCAGCCAAATGTCCCGCGCTGCCGATTTCGATTTCGCCGCGTTGCCCTGCGCGGCCGCAAATCAGCGTCGCATATTGTCCCGCAATCGTGCTTTGGCAAAATACGCTGTTGGCCATTTCCAGCAACTTATCGAGCGGCAAACCTACGCCCGCGAGGCTGCGGAACATGGCGTGCAAATGGGTCATCAGCAAGGAAGCCGCCACGCCTTTCCCGGTCACGTCACCAAGCAAGAAAATCAATTCGCCATCTCCGGCCGATGGAGGAATTAAATCGCAATAGTCGCCGCTGACCATCCCCGCAGGCTTGTACTGGTAATGTACGAGCCAATCCCCGTGACGAAGATCCGTCCGCGGCAGCAACCCGCGTTGCACGCGCGACGCAAGTTCCAAATCGCGCTCGAGAGCGCGCTGCTCATCGCTCGTCAGATGATCGAGGCACAGCCGCAGCAGCGGATCGGCCAGCAGCCTTTCTTTTTCCACGGAATCATGACACTCCGTGCAAATCCCGTAGGTCCCGTCATCCATCCGGTGGAGGGCGGAATCCACTTCGCCCAGAAGTTCCATCAACGCCGCTGTCGGAGCCGCCGGCGCAGGCGACGACAGCACCGCATTCAATTCCGTGCGCCGTTTTTCAAGCTGTTCACGAATATACGGGTCGCTCACTCCGCTCATTTCCTTGGCCTCCACGTCCGAGCTTCGCGCCATGCGTGTCGCTGCCTTATCCGTTTCCGGCATGAGAGCTCCCTTTGCCCCGCCGCGTCGAAATCTTCGCTATTGGATTCCTAATCTCTCGCCCGCGACTCCGGATTAATGGCGTCCAGCAGGGTCCCGCCGGTCCTCCGCGCGATAAGCATCCGGCGTTCCAGGCGCTGCAACCGGCGCTCGAAATCGCTCCTGTAACGCCTTAGCAGGGCAGCGCTTAGCCCGGCGCTCCGGTTTGGCGGACGCCGCAGCTCCGCAAGAGCCCGGCGTACCAGCACGGCCGCGCGCTGCGGTTCGCGAACCTGGCGCTCGTAATGAATCGCCAGGTGTCTGTAAGCCTCCAGACCCTCGCGCGAGCCACCCAAGATGCTCTCCCAGAGTTTCAGCGCCAGCGGCAAATCGCCTTCGCGCTTCGCCAAGCGCGCGAGGGACCGCCGCGCAGCCCGGTCCGTCTCCGCGGGAAGCACGGCCTCGAGAGATTGCGCATAATGTTTCTTCGCCCGCGCCGTTTCGCCGCGCCGCTCGCAAATGCGCGAAACTCCGTATAATTCGAGCCCGTCTGCGCCGTCCGTCCGCGGGTCAGCGAGCACCGCGACGATCCGGCTGGCGAGCCCCGCCAGAGCTCGCAGGTCCATTTGATTGTGGAGAAAGATCTGCACCAGCGGCTCGGGCGGTCCGCCGCGCAAATAATCGAAATAGAATTGCGGAATCATTTCCGAAATCAAGTCCGCACCACGGTTCCAACCCAGCACATGTTTTTCGAGCTCCGCGAGGCGCACCGATCCCAAGTGCACGCGCCACAAGTTTCGCGCTGGATGCAAAAAATCCAAATGCGCGCGCGGCGCCGCGGCCCGGATTTTTCTCGTCATGCGATAACGCGTCTCCAGCAGCGGCCAGTCAAACGATTTTCCGTTGAACGTCACCAGTACCGGGCGCTCGGTCATCCGCTCCGCCAGCGTGAGCAGCAAGGCGTGCTCTTCGCTGAGTTCGCGCATGAAGAACTGCTCCACTTCTAGTCCGCCCGCGTCCCACCACGCGATCCCCACCATGAACGGATAAGTCCCGGTCCCGCCCATTAGCCCGGTCGTTTCCGTATCCAGAAAAAGCCACTGTCGCGGATCGCTCACCTCCGCGCAAGCTCCCGGCGCGAGCAGCCGCAGCGCATCGGCGTTCACCGAGCCTTCCGGCGGTTCGCAGCCAATCGCCTCCGAAAACCATTTGCGCACCGACAGGTGCTCGCCAAACGAGTTGCTCAACGCTTTCGCCTGCAGCATTTCTGCCAGCCGCTCCGCCCCGTCGGGAAGCGCGGGCGAAAATCCACGCACGCGGATCGCGGCGGTCTCCGCCACAGCACTTTCCGCCGCAACGCCAGCCTTCCGCGCCGGCCGCAGCGCCGCCAAAGACGCAAATCGGTCTCGCACATTCATCGCTGATCAATCTCCGGTTTCACTCTATGCCTGTGCGATAAAAGTTTTCGAATTTACGATCACGCACACAACCGCTCCAAAATCGCGAGCGCCACTTCCTTTGCCTTCTCGCACTTCTCCCCGGCAGGCCCCACGCACGAAGGGCACCCGCGCTCACAAGGACAACCCACAATCAGCTCGCGCGTCCGCTGCAACAAAATGTCATGCACGCGAAACAGCGGCTCGCTGAACCCGATCCCGCCGGGATAAGCATCGTACAAATACAGATTCGGCTCGAAGGATTCCTTCATCTGCGCCGGATCACCAAGCGTCGCCGAAAATTCCTGCCACTCGGTTTCGACGCCCGGACGAGCAGGCCTCTCCCCCACGGCGGTCCCCAGATCCCGCGCGTCGCACATCAGCAGCAAAGTGGCCATGGAAGCCATCGCATAAAGCAGTCCCAGAATTCCGTTCTGCCTATCCGACAGCGCATAAGGCAGCTCAGCGAGCAGCTTGCGTCCGAGCGTGATCCAGAATGCCGTCGTGTGCATTTCGTTTTCCGGCAGCTCCAGCTTGCCTGCGCCGATATTTTCATTCGTGAAAAACTTGATCTTCTTGAATCCCACCACCTGCGACCGCACCAGCGCGTCGCCATGCGCCCGCACCGCCGGCCCCGCGACCTGCTCTTCTTCGGCAATCTCCAGCACGCGCACCTGCGTGTAACGTATCGCATCCGTGTAGTAATCCACGTTCACGCTTTTCACGTAGGCCTTGCGCTGCTCGAAATCCAGCCGCTCCACGTGATATTGCTGCCCCTGGTGCAGATAAATTGCCTTGGGATGCACCGTCGTCAGCGCCGAAGAGAAGTCTACTTCGCCAATCACTTCCGGCTCGCCGTCTTCGTCTCCATTCGTCCCGCCGGTGGTATCAATGATCACGAAATTGTCAGACGTCACCGATCGCAGGCTCACCGTGTCCGCCGGATAAGCTTCCTGCACCCAATGCCAATTCCCGCCGCTGCGATGCAGGAATCCCGCCTCGCTCATTCGTTCGCACAGGCCAGGCAAATCCACGGCGCCGAAGCGTTCTTCAGGTCGAAGCGGCAGCTCGAACGCCGCGCACTTCAAATGGTTCACCAGAATTTCCAGATTGTCCGGCTGCACGTAAGCGTGCTCCGGCGAGCGGCCGAAAAAATAGTCCGGATGCTGCACGATGAACTGGTCCAGCGGCGCCGATGACGCGACCATCACCGCACACGACGTTCCGCTTCTTCGTCCAGCGCGTCCCGCGCGCTGCCATGTGGAAGCGATTGAGCCTGCATATCCCGCCATCACGCTCGCGTCCAGTGAACCAATATCAATCCCCAATTCCAGCGCGCTCGTGGCAACGACGCCGCGAATCCGCCCATCGCGCAAGCCGCGCTCAATTTCGCGGCGCTCTCCCGGCAGGTATCCGCCGCGATAGCCGCGAATGGGCTCGGCTTCGCCGGGACCCGGCCTATTCGCCTGCTGCAAATAAGTTAGCAGCACTTCGGTATGCAAGCGGCTATTCGCAAATACGATGGTTTGCAGCTTGCGCGCCAGCAGCTCTTTCGCCACGCGCGTCGCCTCATTCAAATAGCTGCGGCGAATCCCCAAATTCCGATTCACCATCGGTGGGTTGTAGAAAACGAAAAGTTTCTCCGCCGCCGGCGCGCCGTTTTCCTCCACCACTTGTACCGGCTCCGCGATCAGCTGCGCCGCCAGCTCTCCCGGATTGGCAATCGTCGCCGAACAGCAAATGAATTGCGGCTTCGAGCCATAGAATTCCGCGATGCGAGCAAGCCGCCGCAGCACGTTCGCCAGATGGCTGCCGAAAACTCCGCGATAAGTGTGCAATTCATCTAGCACGATATAGCGCAGATTCTCGAACACACGCGTCCACTTGGTGTGGTGCGGCAAGATTCCCGTGTGCAGCATGTCCGGGTTCGTCAGGATCACATGCCCGTGCTCGCGGATCGCCCGCCGCGCGTCGCTCGGCGTATCGCCGTCGTACGTAAACACGCCAAAGCCATCATCCAGCCGCTTCGCCAGGTCGTGCAGCTCCGCCAGTTGATCCTGCGCCAGCGCCTTGGTGGGGAAGAGGTACAGCGCGCGCGTATCCGCGTCCTTCAGCACCGCATTTAGCACTGGCAGGTTGTAACAGAGCGTCTTGCCCGAAGCCGTCGGCGTCACCACCACGAAATTCTTCCCGGCATGCGCCAATTCCGCCGCCGCCGCTTGATGCGTGTAGAGTTTTTCGATCCCCTTCGCGTGATAAGCCGCCGCCAGCTCCGGCCGCACCCAGGTGGGCATCGCGCGGAACTGCGCCTCGCGCGCCGGAATATGCCGCACGACCGTCAGCACTTCGTCCGCGCGATAACGCGCGACCAGCGCTCCCAGCGCCTCCTGCACCGTCTCCAGGGTCGTGCTCGCGCGGACCGCCAGACCTCTCGTCAGCCCTCCCGCCAACCCATGTTGCGACGCGGCCATCGCCACCTCCAATTGAAATTGCCAAGCTCCCGCCGATGCCAGCCTTTCGCCTTTTATTCGCTGAGGCTACCACGCGGCATCCGCGCGCGCAACCCCAGTCTTACGCCGCAATTTCCATCGCCGGCGCGGGTTGCTCCTGTATGGCGTTTGGTGCCATCTTTGACTTCGAGTTGACCGCTGCGCACACCGCCCACCGGCCGCGTGCGGTCGCCGCCGTCATCCCGAGCGCAGCGAAGGATCGCTCTTCGATTGTCGAAGCGCCCTCGCGCACGCCGCGTGTCCTGCCTTTTCTCTCAGTCTCGCCTTTAGCAGTGTCCATCTGAGTTCGTCAGCGGTGCCGTTGAATTTGCCCCACCTTTCCACACGCAAAACCGCCCACCCCTAGCCATCTGCCACCAAATTTTGCTATACATGAACCATGGCTCACGACTTCCTGATTTTCGATTTCGGCACCAACGAAGAAGTAGCGCAGCAGGCTCGACACAAAGTGGAAGGCTGGACGCAAGGCTTCCGTCTTGGCAAGAAAATGCTCCTGAAATTCGAACGCGAAGCGGCTGACGACTCGCAAGAGTCCGGGAAAGCAGCCGAGAAGCCAGCCGCCTCCAAAAAGAAATCCGCAACAAAGGGCGACGCGGCCGAGCCCAGCGCCAAAGTGCGCATCCTCGTCCGGCTGGATTTTTCCGACCACGAAAAGCTCTCGCTGCAGCGCTGGCTCGATCGCATCCCCGCCGAAGAGCCGTTCAAATCGGCGAAAACGGAGATCATTCGCCAAGGCCAGCCCGGATTCACCGAAACCGCGGAACTTTTTGACTCCCTGTCCTGATGGCCACGCGATACCTGTCTATTTTCCCAGTAATCCAAGAGGGATTGCGGCGTGCGTTTTTTCTCTCCGCGCCGCGCAATTCGCTATAATGGTGTGTACCTAATTCCCGCGACGAGCCTCTAAGGCGAGAGTGCCCGATGCCGACCCAGATAAAAACGAAATTAGCGAATTACGATCCAGCGAAATACCACGGCCTCGAGCGCGACGCGCTGCTCCGCGTCTATCGCACCATGTTTATGTCCCGCCGCCTGGACGATCGCGAGATCCAGCTGAAACGCCAGAATCGCCTTTTCTTTCAGATCAGCGGCGCCGGTCACGAAGCCGTCCTGGCCGCTGCCGGCTTGGTCCTGAAACCAAGTTACGATTGGTTTTTCCCGCACTACCGCGACCGCGCGCTGATGCTAATGCTCGGCGTCACTCCCTACGATATGTTACTGCAGGGAGTGGGCGCGAAAGCCGATCCCGCATCTGGCGGCCGTCAGATGCCTTCGCACTGGGGCAATCGCGATCTCAACGTGGTTACGCGCTCGTCGCCAACCGGCACGCAATTCCTGCACGCCATCGGCGCGGCGGAAAGCGCGTCCTATTTCGAAAAATTTCCCAAGGCCTTCGACCAGGCGCGCAAAGCCCCCATGGGCGCCACAGTCTCTTTCCACCGCGACGAGATTACTTACGTTTCCGCCGGCGACGGCACCACCAGCGAAGGCGAATTTTACGAATCCCTCAACACCGCCTCCAGCAAACGCCTCCCGGTTCTCTATCTTATTGAAGACAACGGCTACGCCATTTCCGTCCCCGTCGAAGTGCAGACTCCCGGCGGCAGTATCTCCAAGCTGGTCAGAAATTACCCGAACCTGTACGTCGAGGAATGCGACGGCACCGAGCCGCTGGAAAGTTATGCCGCGTTGCGCCGCGCCGCCGAACATTGCCGCGCCCGCAAAGGTCCGGCGCTGATCCACGCGCACGTTATCCGTCCGTATTCGCACTCGCTTTCCGACGACGAAAAGCTCTACAAGTGCGAGCCCGAACGTTCCGCCGAAGCGCAGCGCGACCCGCTGCCGAAATTCGCAATGTTCCTGGTGCGTGAAGGCATCCTGGAAGAAAGCGAGATTGAAGCCCTGGAAGCCGAGGTAGATCGCGAAATCATTGAAGCCACCGATCGCGCGCTTGCGGCTGAACTCCCGACACCGGACTCGATCTACAAGTGGGTTTACTCGCCCGACGTGGATCCCGCCTCCCGCGATTTCGAGGCCACTCCAAGAAAAGAAGGCCATCCGAAAACGATGGTCGAAATGGTCTCGATCACGCTGCTCGACGAAATGAAGCGCGACGAACGCATCGTCGTCTTTGGCGAAGACGTCGCTGATTGCAGCCGCGAAGAAAGCCTGGCCACCGTGAAAGGAAAGGGCGGCGTCTTCAAAGCCACGGCAGGCTTGCAGCGCAAATTTGGCTCGCAGCGCGTTTTCAATTCACCGCTTGCCGAAGCGAATATCGTCGGCCGCTCCATCGGCATGGCCATTCGCGGCCTAAAGCCGGTTCCTGAGATTCAGTTTTTCGACTACATCTGGCCGGCCATGATGCAGCTGCGTAACGAAATGGCCACGATTCGTTGGCGTTCCGCCGGGAATTTCAAATCGCCGGTCGTCATTCGCGTTGCCATCGGCGGCTACCTCACTGGCGGCGCGATTTATCACAGCCAGTGTGGCGAGGTTACTTTCACGCATATTCCCGGCCTGCGCGTGGTGATGCCTTCCACCGCGCTCGATGTATGCGGCCTGCTGCGCACCGCGATCCGCTCGGACGATCCCGTTCTGTTCCTCGAGCACAAGCATTTATACCGCCAGCCCTACAATCGCTCGGAATATCCTGGACCGGATTTCACCGTTCCTTTTGGCAAGGCCCGCATGGTGCGGGAAGGCACGGACGTCAGCGTGATCACTTATGGCGCTGTGGTGCATCGCGCGGAAGTTGCCGCAGCAGAACTGGCGCGTAACGGAATCTCCGCCGAAATTCTGGACCTGCGTTCGCTAAGCCCCTACGATTGGGAAGCGATTGCCGCAACGGTTCGCAAGACCAATCGCGTCCTGGTGGCCTACGAAGACACGCGCTCCTGGGGCTACGGCGCGGAAATCGCCGCGCGAATTGCCGACGAATTATTCGACGAACTCGCCGCCCCGGTTCGTCGCGTGGCCGCTACCGACACTTTCGTCGCCTATCAACCCAGGCTCGAAGACGCCATCCTACCGCAAACCGAGGACATAGCTCGCGCCATTCGCGACCTGATGGCCTATTAGCCCGGCCAGGCCGTCGCATGAAACCTTTCAATCACTCCGTTCGTATACTAAAGTAAGCGGGTGAAGCTCGAGCACGAACCGCTCGGGAGGGTAAAATCATGAATTGTCAGAGTTGTCACAAGGAAATCGCCGAATATTCGAATTTTTGCTACTACTGCGGTGCCCGGCAGAGCAGCGCGCCCAGCGCCGCGCCGCGCCCGCAGAAGCGTCTGATGCGTTCTTCCACCGATTGCAAGCTGGGCGGCGTCTGCGGCGGCATCGCCGAATATATGGACGTGGATTCCACAATCGTTCGGCTGGTCTGGGTATTGCTGATTATTTTCCCGTTTCCGCTGGTGCCAGCGGTGCTAGGCTATTTCATCGCCTGGCTGGTGATCCCGCAGGCGCCTCCGCCGATACCGGTGGAGGTAGTGGCGCAACCCGCCGCGCCTTCCGCACCTGGACACGGCTCGGCCCAGACGGCCTAAGCGTTTCCGGAAAATGTTGCGCTGCCACGCGGCACCCGGCAGGCTCTGCCGATCAGTCGCGGCCTTTGCCTTTCGCTCTGCGCGAAAAAGATCCGCGCCGCTCGCCGTAAATTGCCTGGTCAATGGATATCAATCCGGCGCCCAGCGCCGCCAGCGTAAACGCGCCGACCGCTATGGCCAAGGGAAATTGGTAGTTGTCCACCTTAGCTGGATTCGAAAGCAATCCATGCACTTTCACGAGCGCCACGGCCATTTCGCCCGCAACGAGCAATCCCGCAATCCGCGTGAACAATCCCAGGATTAGCAGGCAGCCGCCAAAGAACTCAATTACTCCAGCGATGTAAACGAAATAAGTGGGGAATCCCATGTGCTCGAAACCCTGCATAGCTTCGTGCGTGTGCGTGAACAGCTTCGGATAGCCGTGAAACACCAGAATAACTCCCAATCCGACGCGGAGGAGCAAAAGCGCCAGCGGCTTCAATCTTTCCAGACCCTGCATTCCGTCCCTCCCGCGGGCACATCCGTTGACTCTCGCCGCGCGCCCCGCATTGTATCAGAATCGAAAAAACTCTCGGCTCACGGCGCATGGAAACCTTTGCCACGTCCCGCGCGGGGTTGCGCCGCGCGGTTAGTGTAGAATCTTCCATCACCCATTTTTGACGATGACGCGATCCACACCAACGCCTACTGGAAACGATTGCCCCCGCTTCTGCGCCGTGCGCGCCGCGAGCATTCGCTTTGGAGCTCGGCTGTGATTCGGAAAGTCTTGTTGGGCTCCGCGCTGCTTCTGGTCCTGGTGGTGGCACTCTATGTACGCTTTCATCATGCCGCTTCGCCGCTGGAAACCGGATATGCCGGAGGCCGCACGGTTACTGTCTTCAGCACTTCGGCCCAGGTTCGCGAACCGGTCGCCACGGTCAGTTTCGGTGATCGCCTCGAGGTTCTGCAGAGATTTCAGAATCAGGTGAAAGTACGCACTTCCGCTGGAGTCGTTGGCTGGATTGGGGAGAGGGATGTGTTGTCGGCGGATCTCTGGCAAACTCTGAACGACCTGGAAACGAAGTCGGCCACTATGCCGGTGGTCGCGCGTGGTCACACCCGAGTCCTCAGCAATCTGCGCATCGAACCGGGGCGCGATTCGCCGCGCGTCCGCCAGTTGAACAAAGATATTCCCGTCGACATGATGGCGCGCCAGCCCGAGTTCGTCGCGCCGGCCGCCGCCTCCAGCGTTGATGAAGAAGCCGCCGATGCGCCGGCGTCCGAGCCCGCGAAATCAGACGTCCGTAAATCGAAATCCCGCAAATCAGACGCGCGGAAATCAGACGATAGGCCAGGGGCCAAAAAAGAGGACTGGTGGCTCGTCCGCGCGCACCTCACCGATCAGGCCGTCCTGGCCGGATGGCTACTAGGCCGCTTCGTTGAACTCGATGTTCCGTCTCCCCTGCCGGACTATGCCACTTCCGCCGGAATGCGCATCGTCGCCTGGAGTGAGTTGAACCGCGTGCCATCCGCTTCCGGCAAACCCATGACGCAATATTTGCTCCTCGGCACGCACGGCCCCGAGGGCCAGCCGTGCGATTTCACTTCACTTCGCGTGTACACCTGGGGCAAGCAAAAGGATCGCTACGAGACCGCATTCGTCGAAAGCAATGTCTGCGGCAAGCTGCCCATTCAACGCTTGCAGTCTGCGGGACCTGACATGGACATTACATTTTCATTTCTGGATTCAAGCAACGGCGCGCTGGAGCGCCGCACCTATCAAATGCACCAGACCATCGTCCGCCGCGTGAAGGGTGGCAGCGCTCTGAAACCTCGGAAACGCACCCGTTAATCACCGCGTTTCATCTGCAATCATTTGAACCCGCGCCCGCCGCCGATTGCGCTAAATTTGAGGCATGGCGTATCGTGCGATGATTTTCGGCGCGGCCTTGCTTCTCTATTGTTCGGTCGCGATCTCCGGCTGCTCGCAAGCCACCTCCGAACCTCTGCCTCGATCGCCCGCGACCCCCACCTTGAAGTATATCGGCCAATGGGGCGCGCCGGGCAACGGGCCAGGCCAAATGCAGCAGCCCTCGGGGATCGCCACGAATTCTCTCGGCGACGTATTCATCGTGGATTCCGGCAGCGCCTTCATTTCCAAATTTGCGCCGGAAGGGAAACCACTGCTCTCCTTTCAGGAAGACGGACTGAATCACCCGCAATCCATTGCAGTGGACCGCGACGGCACGCTGTACGTCACCGACCCCGTCCGCAATAGCGTTTTCATTTTCATGTCCAATGGCGATCACTACCGCGAACTGCGCCTGCGGACGCGCCCGGTGGCCGGAAACACGCTGAGCGCGGCTGTGGGCGATGACGGACTGATTCACGTGTTCGACCAGCACGCTGGCAAAGTTTTCAGCTACACGCCCCGTTTGCGTTTGGTGCAAACCTGGGAGCCGCGCGAGACTTTCCCGGGCGCGCAACATTTCGGCCCGCTCGTGGCAGGCCCCGATAATTTCCTGTACCTGGGAACGCCCTCGGGCGGCATCATGAAGTTCACCCGCGAAGGTCACCTGATCACGGAGATCACGGCCGGCGCCACGGGAGTCACCTGGAGTCCCGGCGCAGGGTTCGCGGTGTGGAACAATTGCATCTTCGTGATGGATTCCGACGGACGCATGCTGCACGTCGCCAGCACCGTCGATGGCGCGGGAAAATCGGATGTGGATCTTGCTCCCGAACTCGGCCAGGCCGGCCGCAAAGCGCCCGCGCTCGCCATCAACCCGCGGGGTGAATTGCTGGTCCTCGACGCACCCGAATCGCGCGTCCTGCGCTACCGCATCACCTTCTGACATTCCCCCTTCACGCGCTATCATTGCAGGCCGGAAATAACGAGGTGCAGCTCATGGCCCTACTGCTTTCCGAAGCGGACGTGAAGCAAATCCTGACGATGCCGATAGCGCTCGCAGCGGTGGAAGATTCTTTTCGCCGCCTCGCCGATGGCTCGGCGCTGCTGCACTCCCGCCAGCGCCTGCGCCTTCCGGGTAAGAGTTATCTTCATTACATGGCCGCGGCCGACGCGACCAGCGGTTATATGGGCATGAAGATTTACACCAGCTCGCCCGCAGGCCTGCGATTCCTGGTCCCGCTCTTCCATGTGGGTTCGGGCGAGCTGCTCGCGCTGATCGAAGCAGATTATCTTGGCCAAATTCGCACGGGTGCGGCCAGCGGCGTAGCCACTGGTCTGCTGGCGCGCGCAGACGCCGCCAAAATCGGGATCATCGGCACGGGATTGCAGTCGCGCACGCAGCTGCAGGCCCTGTCGCTGGTGCGTACCATCACCGGCGTTCACGCCTTCAGCCGCAACCCCGAGCATCGCGAACGCTTCGCAAGAGAAATGACCGCACAACTGGGCGTCCCGGTCGTTGCCGTAGCGTCCGCGCAGGAGGCCGTCCGCGGCGCCGACATCGTCGTTACTTCCACCACTTCCACGAATCCTGTTCTGGATGGCAGCTGGCTCGCCCCGGGAATGCACGTCAACGCCATTGGCGCCAACTTCCCGCAGAAGCACGAACTCGACGGCGAAGCCATCCGCCGCTGCGACATCATCGCCGCTGATTCCCGCGAGCAGTCGAAAATCGAGGCCGGCGACCTGATTCAAATGTACGGGGATGACAAGCGGCGCTGGGCCAGCGTCACCGAACTGGCCGAAATCGTCGCCGGAAAGACTCCCGGCCGGAGCAGTCCCGAGCAGATTACGCTGTTCAAATCCAACGGCATCGCGACGGAAGACGTCGTCGTCGCAGGGCGGATTTACGAACTGGCGCGTGAACGGGGCTTGGGACGGCAGGTTCCGCTGTGGGAGAAAGACGCTCGCGAAGGAGTAGCTCGCGGCGTTTAAGCGCGCGGTCAGGTGCGAAGTTTATTCAAATGCTTGAAAAGCGCGTCGCGCAGCCTCTGCCGCGTATCTTCCGGCAGCGGGGCAGGCTCGGAGTTGCAGAAAATCTGAATCGTCTGCCGCGTCGTGTCCACCACCACCCGGCAATCCTCGCAATTCTCCAAATGCTTCTCGATCGAGGATTTCAGCGATGGGTCCAGCGCTTCTTCCAGGTAGTTCGAGATTTCCTTGACAATGCTCTTGCAATTCACGAAGTCTCACCCTGTCGAAAGTAACGGTTCAGTTTCTGGCGCAGCTTCAGCCGCGCCCTTAGCAACCGTGACTTGACTGCCGGGATGGACAGTCCCAGCGCTTCCGCCGTCTCCTCGGTTGACAATTCTTCGATGTCGCGAAGTTGAAAAACGATTCGGAAAGGCGGCTCGAGCTCCGCAATTGTACTGCTCAATATCCCGCCTAGTTCGGATTGCTTATAGCGTTCCTCAGGCGAAGGACCCCAATCCTCCACCTCTCGCGGCATCGTATCCTCGCCAGTGTCCACTTCTTCGTCCAGAGACACCTGGTTCGGGCGCCGCTTGCGCAGCTTCATCAGCGCCTGGTTCACTGCGATGCGCACCAGCCAGGTATAAAACCGCGAATTGCCCTGAAACTCGCCCAGATGCTGGTAGGACTTCAGGAAGGCTTCCTGCATCACGTCTTCGGCGTCTTCCTTGTTCTGCGTGATGTTTTGCGCGAGACGGAAGATCTTGCGCTCGTAGCGGCCCACCAGCGTCTCAAACGCGGTGATGTCGCCGCCTTTGGCGGCCGCGACCAGCGCGCCCTCGTCGTCCTTCACCACCTGAGAGGGCAGCGGTGTGCGCGGTTGCAATGGATTTAATTTAGAAGCGCTCATATAAGTTCCATGTCAGAGTAGCATAAATCGCCTCTCTGCCGTGCAGGCCCACCAGCACGCTCCACGCAAATCCCCAAATTTCAGTGATTTAGCTCCGCGAAATTCTGCTTGCGCCTGCCTGCATCCGCGCGCCTCAGGGTCATCGCGCAAGCAACACTCCTAGCGCCAAGCTTGCGGATTGGCCAACTGCTGGCGGATAATCGCTCCATCACGTTTCGCCTCGGCTGGCCCGGCCCGGGCGGAAAAATCAAAGGGACTGAATGCGTACACTGCCGGATTATCTTCGCAAAGGTATGAGAATGATTCTGGTCGGCGCCAATCCCGGTGACCGTTCCGCGCGCGTGGGCCATTACTATGCAGGCCGCGGCAATCAATTCTGGCCGATCATGTACGAATCCGGCGTCATTCCCGAGCCCCTCAGCTACGAGGACGACCGCCGCATCCTGGAATTCGGCATTGGGATGACCGACCTGGTGAAGCGTCCCACCCGCGCCGTCGAGGAAATCGAGCGCCAGGAATTCGCTGAAGGCCGCGTCCTGCTGGCGCAAAAGTTGGAAGACTTGAAGCCGCGCGTCGTGGCCTTCAATGGCAAAATGACGTACGAGAAATTCACCGGCCGCCCCTGCAAGCTCGGCCTGCAAAAGGAAAAGCTCTACGGCGCGCAGGTTTTCGTATTGCCCTCCACAAGCGGTCTGAACGCCGGAACCGAACGCGGCGTAAAAACCCGTTATTTCAAGAAACTTGCGGCGCTGCTCAAGTCTCTAATCGATTAGGGAGATCGCAACAGTATGGGAACCACGTCACAGCCGGCGCCCGCCGCTCCGCTCGTAACCGTAGAACGCACCGGCGCAATCACTATCATCCGTCTGAATCGCCCGGAAAAGCTAAACGCGTTGAACCTGCAGCTCGCCCACGAATTGGTGCACGCACTGCTGGGTGCGCAGGCCGACAGGGCTATCCACTGCGTAGTTCTCACTGGAGCAGGCCGTGCCTTCTGCGCCGGCGGGGACCTGGAACTGCTGCGCGATGCGCGCCAACGCAAAGCGGCTGATGAGGTGGAAGCACTGGTGACGGCCGGCAAAGAAATCTCCATCGCCATCGCCACCATGCCGAAAATCGTGATCGCGTCAGTAAATGGTGTCGCCGCCGGCGGCGGCATGAATCTGGCTCTCGCCGCCGACATTCGCATCGCTTCCGACCAGGCGCGCTTCGCCGAATCCTTCGCGCAGATCGGCCTGTTCCCCGATTTCGGCGGCACATTTTTCTTGCCGCGGATCGTTGGTCCCACGCGCGCCGCGGAATTGTTTTATACCGGCCAGATGCTCTCGGCGGACGACGCCTTCCGGCTGGGCATCGTCAGCCGCGTGGTTCCCGCCGCTCAGTTGGAAGCGGAAACCAAAAAACTCGCGGAAAGCATCGCCACCGGAGCGGGTCTCGCGCAGCGTGACGTGAAACATCGCATGATTGAGGAACACCGCAAGGACCTCGAAGCCGCGCTCGACGAAGAGATCCGCCTGCAGCGGCATTGCTTCGAATCGCATGACTTTCTTGAAGGCCTGAACGCGTTCTTCGAGAAACGTAAACCCAATTTTGAAGGGCACTGACGCTGCCACGAACCGACCGGCGAATTTCCGCGGCCGCGCATCGCGCGCTGCCGCACCCGTGGAAACTCCACAGAGCGCAACAAACGGGTTTCGAGGACTAGGCTGCCATTCGCAAAAACTCGATTGAGCAATATCCTTGCTGCCTGCGGCGCTTCCTAAAATGGAGCGGAGCCCAATCGTAATGACTCGTGCGGAAAGCAATCTCGCCGCGCGCGGCTACAGTTTCGCCGAGCTGATGGTCGCCGCAGCCGCGCGGGAAATCGCCCATGGCGAACTCGTTTTCGTCGGCATGCGCCTGCCGATGCTGGCCTTCCTCGTCGCGCGCCGCACGCACGCGCCGGGCGCGGTTGGCCTCTTTGAAAATGGCGTGCTGCGCGAAACTCCCTCGGCCGAGCTGCTCTACACCATGGGCGACCCGCCCAATCTACGCGGCGCCACGCAGTGCGGCGCTATGCTCGATGTGATGGGACTGCTGCAGCAGGGCCGCGTGGACGTAGGCTTTCTCGGCGCCGCCGAAGTCGATCGCTTCGGCAATCTCAACACCACCTGGGGCTATCGCAATAAAGAAATGCAGCGCCTGCCGGGTTCCGGCGGAGCTTGTGACATCGCCTGCCTCGCGCGGCGCACCGTGGTGCTGCTCGCGCACGAGCGCGCGCGCTTATGCGATCGCGTGGGCCACATCACCTCGCCCGGCTTTGGCACCGGTGAAGGATGGCGCCGCACGCAAGGTTTGCCGGCGGCGTCCGGCCCATCGGCTATCATCACCACGCTCGGCGTGCTGCGCTTCGGTCACGACGGCGAAGCCTATCTTGCGTCCGTGCATCCGGGCGTCAGCGTCGAAGAAGTGCTCGCCAATACCGGCTGGACGCTGCGTGTCGCCGACGAGCTGATGGAAACTTCGCCGCCGAGCGATGAAGAATTGCGCGTGATGCGCGAACTCGATCCCAATCACTTCTGGACGCGATGAGATGACCGCTGAATCCAAATTGCTCACCATGCGCGACGCCATCGCGCGCCACGTCCCGTCGGGCTCCATGGTCCTGCTCGGCGCGCAGCTCGAGCAGATGATTCCGTTCGCCGCCGGCCACGAACTGATTCGCCAGAGCCGCCGCGATCTCACGCTCGTTGGGCCCATTTCCGATATCCTTTTCGACCAGCTGATGGGCGCGGGCTGCGTTTCTCGCGTGATGGCGGCATGGGTGGGGAACGTATCCGCGGGCGTCGGCTATTGTTTCCGGCGGGCGGTTGAACGCAGCATTCCGCGGCGCCTCGAAGTCGTGGACTATTCCAATTTCACCATGGCGCTGGCGCTGCATGCCGGAGCGCTCGGCGTGCCGTTCCTGCCCACTTACGCAACGCTTGGCAGCGATCTGCTGAAGAAAAACGGCAACCTGCGCGAGTTCTCGTCGCCCGTCAGCGAAGAAAAATTGATAGCCGTGCGCGCGCTGCGTCCGGATGTCGCCATCTTGCACGTGCAGCGTTCTGACGCGCATGGAAATGCCCACATCTGGGGCAGTCTGGGCGTCGCCGTCGATGGCGCGCGTGCCGCGCGCAAAGTAATTGTGGTCGCGGAAGAAATTGTCGAGCCGAGTGTGATTGCGTCCGATCCGAATCGTACTTTGATTCCAGGGTTTCTCGTCGCAGCGGTCGTGCACGAACCCGGCGGCGCTCACCCTTCGCCGGTACAAGGCTATTATGGCCGCGATCACGCGTTTTTCGCCGAATATCACGAACAGACCCGCCGCCTCGAAGATTTCGAGGATTGGCTCGCGCGCTGGGTTGTGCAAACCACCGATCGCGGCGATTATTGGAAGCAGCTCGGCACCGGTCGCGTCGAAAAACTGGCCGTGAAAGAACACGCTTTCTCCGCACCTGCGGACTTTGGCTACTGATGACCGAAGATTTGATGGCGAATATCGAAATCACCCCGCGCGAAGTGAAAGAGCTCCTCACGCGCGACGACAAAGTGCTTTTCGTGGACGTTCGCGAACCGTGGGAATATCAGACCACGCACATCGAAGGCTCGGAGCTGATCCCCCTGGGGCAAATTCCCGCGAACCTCGCTCGCCTGGAAAATGCTGAGCAACTCGTGCTCTTCTGCCACCACGGAGTGCGCAGCCTCGACGCCGCCGCCTGGCTCCGCTCACAAGGTGTGGAGGGAGCGCGCTCCATGTCCGGCGGCATCGAGCGCTGGTCCACCGAAATTGATCCCAGCGTCCCGCGCTACTAACGGGAAAGAGAACATGACGACGAAAAAGAAAGCCAGCAAGCTCGCGCCAAAGGCCAAGCGAAAAGGGAAGTCCGTGCAATTCCTGCAGAAGCCCACTTGCACTACGTGCCGCAAAGCGCGCGCCTACATGGAAAATCGCGGCTTCGACCTGCATTTCCGCAATCTCGATAAGGAACGGCTCAGCTCGGACGAACTGGAAAAACTAATCGGCGATCGCGATCATAAGGATTTCTTGAACTCGCGCAATGAACTGTACCGGCAAAAGAACATGAAAGAAAATCCGCCGACCCGCGCCGACGCCATCCGCATGATGGTCGGCGAGCCAAATTTGATCAGGCGCCCCGTGATCGTAGCCGGCGGCCGCGTCGTCCTGGGTTTCGACCAGGAAAAAATCGACCGCCTGTAACCGTGTGCGAAAAAATGAACTCAGGCCAAGATTGTGACGTTGTAGCGGCTGGCTTCAGCCGGGCGTCTTGGACTTTGCCTTGGGATTTGTGAATCGCGCGGCAGCGCGATTCATCCTGAGATCCCGCGGTGCGGGATCGCAGGGTAGCGGCCGCCTGTTTTTTAGGCGCGCGCAGCTCAATTTTCGTATGACTTTGTCAGGAGCACCCAGATTTGCCGCCGATCATCGACATTCACATCCACATCAACCCGCACGAAATGGTCCATCCCCCCGCGCTGGGGCTGATCAAACGCGGCCGCCGCGATTATGATGCAGTAGAAAAATATACCGCCAGGCCCGCCGAATTCCTGAAATTTATGGACAGCGCCGAAATCGAGCGCGCCGGTCTGATCAACTACGTCAGCCCGGACGTAATCGGCTTCACCGCCGAGGTAAACGATTGGATCGCCAAATATTGTTCCACCGATCCCAAAAGGCTGCTCGCATTCGGCTCGGTGCATCCGAAATATATCGAGAACGCTGCCGCGGAAGTTGATCGCCTCAAAAAGTTGGGCATCCGCGGGCTCAAAGTCCATCCCTCGCATCAACTATTCGCTCCGAACGAATACCGTAACGGCCTAGGTCCGCTGCGCGCGATGTACGAGCGCGCCCAAGCCCTGGGCCTACCAGTCATGATTCACACCGGCACCTCAATTTTTCCAGGCGCACGCAACGTGTACGCCCAGCCGATTCTCGCTGATGACGTCGGCGTTGATTTCCCCGACTTGGTGGTTATCCTCGCCCACGGCGGCCGACCTCTGTGGATGAACGAAGCCTTCTTCCTCGTGCGCCGCCACCCGAATATGTACATGGACATCTCCGGCATCCCGCCGCAAAAGCTGATGGAATCGTTCCCGCGCATCGAGGAAATCGCGGACAAAGTATTGTTCGGTACGGACTGGCCCGGCCCCGGCGTCCCCGGCGTGCGCGGCAACGTCGAAAAATTTCGCGCCTTGCCGATTTCGGCTCAGACGCAGCAGAAAATTCTGTACGACAATGCCGCGAGGCTTTTCCCCGCGCGGGCGTAGGAGCAGCGCAAGAAAATGGAAGTGCACCCATGGAAGTGAAAACGATTGGCGTGATTGGCGCCGGCACAATGGGCCGTGGCATCGCCTACGCCGCCGCATTCGGAGGCTATCGCACGGTGCTAGAAGATGTCTCGCCGGAGATGCTGGAGCAGGGCCTCGCCCACATCCGCGAAGCGCTGGACGAAGGCGTCACCCGCGGCAAAGTAACGCCGGAACAAAAAGCAGCCGCGCTAGCCAATCTCACCACCTCGCGCTCGGTAGAAGACGTCTGCCGCGAAGCGGACCTGCTCATCGAAGCCGTCCCCGAAGAAATGGAAGTAAAGCTGGAAATCTTCAGCATCTTCGACAAGTTCGCCCGTCCCGGCGCAATTCTCGCGAGCAACACCTCCTCGCTCTCCGTCACTGAACTCGCGGCTATCACCTTTCGCGCCGCGGACTGCATCGGCATGCATTTCTTCAACCCCGTGCCAAAAATGAAGCTGCTCGAAATTGTGCGCGCGCTGGAAACTTCCGAAGCCACAGTGCAGACTTGTGCCGTAGTCGGTCGCCGCATGGGCAAGGAAGTCGTCGTGATTCGCGAATCCCCCGGTTTCATTACCAGCCGCGTCAACGCCATGATCGGCAACGAAGCTTTTTACATGCTTCAGGAAGGCATTGCCTCCGCCGCAGATATTGATAAAGCGCTCAAGCTCGGCCTCAATCATCCGATGGGCCCGTTCGAGCTGGTGGATCTGGTGGGCCTCGACGTGCGCCTGAATATTCTGCAATATCTGCACAAGACGCTCGGTGAAAAATACCGGCCCTCTCCATTGCTCTTGCAGTACGTGAACGCCGGACGCCTGGGTCGCAAATCCGGCCGCGGCGTGTATGATTACAATGCTGACGGCACGAAGAAATAATTCAGCGGCGCTCCGTCAACAGCATCGCACCGGCTGCACGCGTTCACATTTATGCCACCCAAAATGAATCTCGCGGACCGCATCGAAATCTTGCAAGGCGATCTGGTCGCCATGGATACGGACGCGATCGTCAACGCCGCCAATAATGATTTGCAGCTCGGCGGCGGCGTAGCCGGCGCGGTTCGCCGCCGTGGCGGCCCGCAAATTCAGAAGGAATGCGACGAGATCGGCCCCGTCCCAGTCGGCGGTGCAGCCCTCACCTCCGGCGGAAATATGAAAGCTCGCTACGTGATTCACGCCGCCAGCATGCAATTGGGAGGAAAAACTACCCCGCAATCGCTGCGCAGTTCCACAGCGCACGCCCTGCGCATCGCCGCGCAGAAAGAACTGAAGACCATCGCGTTCCCGGCCGTCGGCACCGGTATTGCCGGTTTTCCCATGCGCGAATGCGCGGAAATCATGCTGCGCGAAGCCTTAAAGCATCTCGAAGGTGCCACGTCGCTCCAGAAAATCTATTTCGTTCTGTTCGATCAGGAGGCGCTCGCGGTATTCACGAGCGTCCGCTCCGAGCTCGAATCAAAAGTGTAGGCCAAAGCCATGACCCAGGACATGCTGGAAAAAGTTCAGACAGAGCTCGTCCGCTACGAACATCCGTTGTTCGACTTCGCCGCGCGGCCCGCGGAAGAAGGTGTCGAGGTCGAAATCCGCTACAAACCCAAAAACACCGACATCCACGACTACACCTTTCAGCTTCGCCCACGCGAAATCGAGCACACCCAATTTCCTTGGACTTTTCAGAAGCAGCTTTATGACTGCCTGCACGACTACATCATCGAAATGTTCACGCGTAATCCGCAGAGGGTGAATTGACCTCGGCAAGCATCCCGCGTCGCACGCCGGACGCCCCCACGCCGCTGGCAACCATCCTCACCAAGCATATTCGCGCCTGGGGTCCCATCACGTTCGCAAAATATATGGACGCGTGCCTGTACGATCCGCAATTTGGCTACTACACCAGAGCCGAGCAATTCCCGCGCCGCGATTATTTCACCAGTGTCGACGCCAGCCCGATTTTCGGACGGCTTCTGGCTCGTCAATTCCAGGAAATGTGGGTTCAGCTCGGCCGGCCCGCGGAATTTCTGCTCGTAGAACTTGGCGCCGGGTCGGGAAGTCTAGCCGCGCAAGTTCTGGATTTCATCGCGGAGTCCTTTCCCGAATTTTACAGCGCCCTGCAATACGTCGCCGCGGAACGCTCCGCCGCGCGCCGCGCCGCAGCCGCCGCTTGCGCCTCGCTCGCGAAACACGTTGCCGCCAAGCATTTCGCCATGGCCCGGGATCTGCCGGCGCAGATTCCTTGCGGCTGCATATTTTCAAATGAGTTCTTTGACGCGCTTCCGGTCCATCGCCTTGTGCACGAAGGCCATGAATTGCGTGAACTATACGTCGGGCTGGGCAGCAATGGTTTGTGCGAGCAGTTTGGCCCGCTCTCTACTCCCGCGCTCGCCGAATATCTCACCGAGCAGGGAATCGCGCTGCAACAAGGACAGCTGGCGGAAGTAAATCGGGAAGCCTGCGCGTGGGTCGCAGACATCGGCGCAAGGTTAGACCGCGGTTTCACGCTCACGATTGACTACGGCCACAAAGCAGAGGAACTCTACGACCACTGCCACATGCGCGGAACTCTGCTGGCCTACGAAAAACACCGCGCCAGCGAGAATTTCTTGCAAGCGCCCGGCGAGCAGGATTTGACCGCCCACGTCAATTTCACAGCACTGGAACGCCACGGCAGCCTGGCCGGATTGCAGCGCACAGGATTCACATCGCAATCAAATTTCTTGCTAGGCCTCGCGCGATACAGCGATTTCGCCGACCTGCAATCCTCCGGGATGAGCGAAAGCCAGCAAACCCGCGCCCGCCTGCTTTTCAAGACGCTGATTTACCCCGAAGGCATGGGCGAGACATTTCAAGTTCTCATCCAGCACAAGGGCATCGACCAGCCCCACTTGTCCGGCCTCGATCCCCTGTGAAAAAACCTGCCGCATTTTAGAATTGTGGAACGGAGTCTGGTCTCACGGACGAGCGCTCGGTTTCTACTGCGTGCCCGGCGAAGGCCGCTTAAGCGTCGGCTTGCTGGGATCCGCGGCCGGTGCGCTGGCAGCTGGCGCTGCTGCAGGCGTGGAAGGTGCCGCCGAAGCGGCCGCGCCGCCCGCCGGCGTCGAATCGTCACCTGTATAAGCTTTCTGAATGTATCGCGCCACTTCCTGCTGCGCTCCCGCAGTGTCGTCTCCCAAATGCTGCGCCAGGCTATATTCATTCACGGCGCGCTCGCGCTGCCCCAGCAGATCATAAATCTTGGCGATGTAAATGTGGCTCCAGACTTCAGTCCACTTCGGGTCCGCGTCCCCGCCCAACGCCGCGCGAAACGCATTCGCCGCAGCTTGGTAATTCTTCTGGTAGAACATCGCCTCGCCCATCCGGAAATGCGCCAGCGAATTGCTGGGCTGTGCGTCCAGCGCCTTTTGATATTCCTGGATGGCTTCATAATATTTCCCCAGCTCCGCGAATCCTTCGCCGCGCGCGATCAACGCATGCACACGCAAACGGGCGCTGGATTTCAGCAAATTATTGTTCGGGTCGATCACGATGCCGTTCGGCTTCGGCCGGCCGAACGTTTCAATCTGGAAAGGCTGCGTCGTGCCCGTCACCAGGATCTTCTTAATTTCCGGATTGCCTTCGGTATCTACCCGAATTTCCACCGGCATCCGGAAAGTATCCAAGTCCTGATGAATCTTGCCCACCACCTTAAATCCCTTCTGCGTCCGATAGACGATGTACTCCATCTTGAATTCCGGCACGCCCGTCGAATTCAGCCACTGCGAAAAAAACGAAACCAAGTTGACCGGTGGCTGCCCCTTCGCCGGTGGCGGAATTTTCGTCATCGCGATTTTTTCGAATTCGTTCAGGTTGGTGTTCTTGCCTTCGTATTTCTTGTAGACCTCGCGCAGCAGCGCTGTAAACGCGTCATCGCCGATTTCCGTGCGCAGCATGTGGAACACCAGCGCGCCCTTGTCCGCCACAATCGACCGGTATTCGTTCGAGAATGTCTGCAACCGCGCCGCCTGCGAAATCGGAGCGGTATCCTCATACATCAGCGCGCCCACCGCAAAATCCTCCAGCGCCTTGTGCAGCCCCGCGCTCCCGTCGCTCTGCTCGGCGTACATCGCCTCCGCATAACGCGACAGACCATCCGTCAGCCAGACATCCGAAGCAGTCGCAGGCAACACGCGATCGCCCCACCACTGTTCCGCGGCCAACTGCGACAGCAATCGCTCATTCGCACGCATGCCCCATTGGCGCGCGCTGATCAGCATCAGTCCCGGCGCGGCGAATCCCGGCACTGTTCCGTCCGGCAGTTGCGCGATCGTCAACGGCGGATCGTTCTCCCGCATTTCCAGCGGACCAAAAGCATCGGAAAAATAACTGAAGATGTGCGCGAGGGAAGTCGCATACGAACTCGCCGTGCTAGCCTGCGCGGGCGGCGTGAACACCGAAACGTTAAATCCTTCGGACTGCACCGGCGCCAGCTGCAAATTTCCAGCGACGAACGTGCCCACCGGCGCGGCATGATCGCAGTGAAACACGTAAGACGCTACTCCCGGTGCGCCCTTGCCGATCCCGGGCTTCATCGTCGGGGGATCGGCCTTGCCGGTACCCGCCACCGCAAACGTATCCGGAACTTCGATCGTGAATTTCCCGGTATAGCGATTACTGGGATAGTTCGTCAGCGGAAACCACCGCGCCGGCAGCAGCAGGTACGCTCCGGTTTTATCCACCGAAGCGAAGCGCACGCCGCGCGTTGGGCTGTCCTCTTCGCTCGAAACCGGCCCGGTGTAATCGAAGACCAGCGTGACGGTTTTTCCCGGTGCGATGACGTCCGGTAAACCGATGGTGAGCAGCAGCGGCGACCGATTGTCGCGTTCAAATTCGAGCGTGCCACCGTTCAGCAGCTTCACCGAATTCACGCGCAAATCCTGATGCAGCTCCACCACCACCGTGCGCGCGGGCTGTTGCGCGATAAATTCCACCTTGGCTTGGCCAGAGATGGTCTGATCCTCGGGATGCAGCAGCACTTCCACTTCGTAGTATGTCGCGCGGAAAGGAAAACCTTGTGGAACCTGTGCCACCGCGGCGTTGGAACAAACCAATGATGCAATCAGCACTGCCAGAAAAATGGGACGCGCAGCGGCTAGCCGCTCGAACTTGGGCAAGAATCTGAACAAGAAAAGTACCTCGCTCGTATACGGACAACCCCAATCAATTCAGATACAAAATACGCGAATCCCGTTGCCCGTCCATAAAAGGTTACATCATCCGGGCAAAAATGTCCGCAGCGCGCTCGATCGCTCCTCCCGGACCAAGTTTCGCCCGCACTTCCGCCAGCCCCGTTTTCGCCTCCGCGCGCGCGTCGGGCGAATCCAGCAGGCGCCGCACCTCCCGCTCCACCGACTCTGGCGTGAAATCGTCTTGAATTAATTCCGGCGCGACGCGCCTGCCAGCAATCAAATTCACCATGCCGATAAACGGCGTGCGAATCATGTGTCGCAGAATAAAAGCGGTAACCGGCGCCACCCGATACACCACGACCATCGGCGTGCCCAGCAGCGCGGCCTCAATGGTCGCCGTACCGCTCGCGACAATCGCGCAATCGGCTGCTGCCAATGCGTTATACGTCGCGTTCTCCACCCGCTTGATCGGGATGCTGGGTCGCGCATAACGCGCGAAGAATTCGGAGCTAAGCCCGTGCGCCGCGGCGTGAACGAATTGCACGTTTCCCGCCTGAGCGACGCGTTCGCACGCAGCGATCACTCGCGCGTAATTCTGCGCGATCTCGTTCGGACGGCTGCCGGGAAGAATCGTCACGATCGGCTTGCCGGCGTCCAGCCTCTGCTGCGTCGCAAATTCCGCTCGCGACATCGTGGCCCGCACCGTATCCACCAGCGGATGCCCTACAAAATCTACCGGCACGCCTGCATCGCGGTAGATCTTCTCTTCGAACGGGAAGATCACCACCATGCGCTGCACCAGCCGCTTCACCACGCGCACGCGTCCCGCACGCCACGCCCACACCTGCGGACCAATGAAATATCCCACAGGAACATTGCTCTTCTTCAGTCGCCGTGCCACGCCCAGATGCGTCCCCGGCGAATCCACCAGAATTGCCAGTGCCGCGTGGCGCTGCGCCGCCTCGCGCGCCAGCCGATTCTGCACTCCGATCACCGTGGGAATTTTGTGTAGCACTTCGGCGATGCCGACGACCGCCACTTCGTGGTAGTCCGCGATCAGTTCCACGCCCGCTTCGCGCATTCGCGGGCCACCCATGCCAAAAAACTTCGCGTCTACGCGCTCCCGCAGCGCCGTAGCCAGCCGCGCCGCGTACATATCACTCGACGCTTCGCCCGCGGAAAAAAGAACCTGGCGCTCACTCATCGAGCCGGCTCGCACTCGTAGAGCGAATAACTTTCAGTGGACCGCAGCTGCAGCGCAGGGATGATCAACCTCAAGCGCAGAAGCGCTTGAGTCGAACAGAGTGTTCGAAAATCTTTGTAGGTCGTGGCTTCAGCCACGACATAATCACCGCAAAACCGGCCGGCTTTAGCCGCTGGAGTACCGACTTTGGGTTCATCGCGCAGGCTCGCCAATGCCACAACCGCATCCGACTCACGCCCGTCAGTCATCGGCAGGCAGCGGCTGCGAAAATCCCGGCGCATTCCCACTGGGCAGAGAAGCGATCAACTCCTGCTCCTTGTACTGGAGCTGGTAGAGACGGTAATAGATGCCGTGCAGCGCGAGCAATTCCTGGTGCGACCCCTGTTCGCGCAGCCGGCCCTTATGAAACACCAGAATGCGGTCCGCATGCTGAATCGTACTCAGCCGATGCGCGATCACCACCGCCGTGCGTCCCTTCAGTAAGCGGTCCAGCGCCTCGCGTATCATCAACTCGGTCTTGGTGTCCACGCTGGACGTCGCTTCATCAAGAATCAAGAATTTCGGATCGTGCGCCAGCGCGCGCGCAAAGCTCACCAGCTGCCGCTGCCCCACCGAAAGAGTCGCGCCGCGTTCCGTCACGGGCGTCTCGACGCCTCCAGGCTGCGAATCGAGAAACGCGCCTAGGCCCACTTCGCGCAGCGCGCGTTCGGTCCCCGCACGATCGATCGTTGTGGTGCCAAGCTTCACGTTCGTTTCCAAGGTGCCGGTGAAAAGGAACGGATCCTGCAGCACAATTCCAAAAAGCCGCCGCAAATCCTGCACATCCAACTCGCGGATGTCCACGCCGTCCAGCAAAATCTCGCCGCGCTGTATATCGTAGAACCGCAGCAGCAACTGGATGATCGTCGTTTTCCCCGCGCCAGTGTGGCCCACGATCGCCAGCGTCTGCCCCGGCTCCACGCGGAAAGAAACGTCCCGCAGCACCCAATCCTGTTCCTCTGGCGTCGCGCCGCCGTGATATGCGAACCACACATTGCGGAATTCGATTTCGCCGCGCGGCGCCGGAAGCGCGTGAATCTTCGCGGGCGAAAAAATTGTCACCGGCTCGTCCAGCAGCCTGAAAATCCGCTCGGAAGCCGCCATGGCACTCTGCAAAATGTTAAATTTTTCGCTCAAATCCTGAATCGGTCGGAAAAACCGCTGCGCGTACATCATGAACGCCACCAGCACGCCGATTTGTATCGTTCCAGCGATCACCCGCACTCCGCCTACCCAGGAAAGCAGCGCGATGCCCGCGAAGCTCAGAAATTCCACGCCCGGATAAAAAAACGAGAACGCGTCAATCGCGTCCTTGTAAGCCACCATGTGCGTGTGGTTCAACTCCGCGAATTTCGCGCGCGATTTCTGTTCCCGGTTGAAGAGCTGCACCACGGCCATGCCGCTCACGTGTTCCTGCAGGAACGCATTGATGCGCGCGATCGCCGTGCGAATCCGCCTATTGGCGTCGCGCACGCGATTCCGGAAAAAATAAGTGAGCAGAATCATGAACGGAAGTGGCGAAAAAGTCGCCAGCGCCAGCATCGGATGCCACTTGAACAAAACCGCTGCCATGGCGAACAGCAGCACGAAATCGTTCAGCATCGCCACCACACCCGATGCGAACAAATCATTCAGCGCATCCACGTCCGTCGTCGTGCGCGTCACCAGGCGCCCGATCGGGCTGCGGTCGAAGAAGCCCATCGGCAGGCGTTGCAGGTGTTCGAAAATTTCCTTGCGCAGATCGTACATCGTTTCCTGCCCGACCCACTGCATGATCCGCACCTGCACATATTGCAAGCCAAAACTCGCCAGGATCGAACCGCAGTACGCCGCCGCAACCCGTACCAGCCCTAAAACGGCGGCGGCTCGCGCGATCTTGCCGTCGAAGCCGGGAATGATGTATCGATCAATTCCCACGCTGAATAGGAAAGGCCCCAGAATTTCCAGCGCCGTAATCCCCAGAGTGAACGAAACCGCCAGCACCACCTGCAGCCTGTACGGACGGAGATACTGCATCAATCGCCGCGTAATCTGCGAATCGTAAAGCTTGCCTAACTTCTCTTCTTCGCGGAAATCGCTCATTCGCGTTCCAGCTCTTCTTCCAGCATTTGTTTCTGGTTCAAATCCGCGTAATAACCGCCCAGCGCCAGCAGTTCTTCGTGCGTCCCGCGCTCGATGATGCGCCCATCGCGCAGTACCACAATTTGATCCGCATTTTTCACCGTGGACACGCGATGGGAAATCAAAATGGCCGTGCGCGCGCGCATTACGTCGCGCAAGCGGCGCAGAATGCGCTCTTCGGTATCGGTGTCCACGCTGGAAAGCGCGTCGTCCAGAATTAGAATTTTCGGCTGGCGCAGAACGGCTCGCGCAATGGACGTCCGCTGTTTCTGCCCGCCGGAAAGCGTGATACCGCGCTCGCCTACCATCGTGTCGTAGCGCTGCGGGAAACTCTGGATCTCGCCGGAAATGCTGGCGATTTCCGCGGCTTCCAGAATATGTTCTTCCCGCGCGGTGTTCACGCCAAACGCAATATTTTCACGCAGAGTGTCGCTGAAAAGAAACGTATCTTGCGGCACGTACCCCATCGCACGCCGCACCTCCGCCAGCGGATAATCGCGAATCGAGCGGCAATCCAGGAACAGAGTTTCCGGCGGCGCATCCCACAGCCGCGCAATCAGCGCCGCAAGCGTGGATTTGCCGCTCCCCGTCGGCCCGACGATCGCCAGCGTAGAGCCCGCCGGCACATGCAAATTAATGTCGCGCAACACCGGCCCGCCGCCAGTCCCATCTTCGTTGCGCGCGGTCGGGTACGTAAAAGTCAAATGCCGGAATTCGATTTCCCCGCGAATAGAAGTTTCCGGCACCGCCGCCGCTTGTGCTGAATCTCCGTTGCGTCCAGCGGTGGCTCCGTTCCCGTGCCCCTCGACCGCGTCGGTGGAATCACCTATACGAGCCTTCGCGTGCAGTATGTAATTCAGCCGCCCCATCGAAGCCGCGCCACGCTGGAAAATATTCGTCACCCATCCCAGCGCGATCATCGGAAATACCAGCTGCCCCAGGAACCAGTAGAACGCCCACATGGTCCCCACCGTGAAGCGGTGGTCAATCACATCGCGACCGCCCTTACCGAGCAAAATCACAAACGTGACGCCAATCAACGCGGTGAGAAACGGAAAGAACAAGCTCCACGTGGTAATCAGCTTGATATTGCGATTCACGTAATCGCGATTCGCCAGATCGAAAGCCTCAATCTCCGGTTTTTCCTGGGCGTAAGCGCGAATCACGCGAATACCGGTCAAGTTTTCCTGCGCGCGCGTGGACAAAGTACCCAGCGCAGCCTGAATCTGCTCCGAAAGCCGGTGAATCGTCTCGCCAAAGTACCGCACCGCGAACGCCACCACCGGAACGGGGAGCAGCACCCACAGCGTCAGGCTCGCGGAGAGCTGCACCATGAAAAACACGGCCACGATCATCGTCACGATGGTTGTCGCGCTGTACATGATTCCCGGACCCAGCACCATGCGTACCGCGTTCAAATCGTTCGTCGCGCGCGACATCAAATCCCCGGTGCGGTTCCGCACGTAAAATTCAGGCTCCAGCTCCACCAGACGCGCCAGCATATCGTTTCGCAGATCGTATTCAATTTCGCGCGACACTCCGATCAGGATCCAGCGTGTCCAGAAAGACAAAAATCCCTTCACCAACATCACGCCAATCAAAATCATGCAGAAAAGCCCCAGCGCGTGCCGGTTCATCGGCGCATACAGCGAAAGCAGCGGACTCAGTGCCACTCGCGCCGTGCCGGTAAGCGTCGAAAGTGTGCGCGCCGAGCCGCTGATGCAATCGGTGATCATGCCGATAATCAACTGCGGGAACGCGCCGACCAGCCCCATCAACGTGTTCGTGAGCAGTCCGAGCGCAGTCATGCTTTTATATCGTCGAACATAGGGAAGCAGCGTCTTCAGATGGTCCCAGCCAGAAGCTTTTTTCACCGGGCGGGCGGCGGCATTTACTGCAGCGGGTTGGGCGATGGCGCTCACAGCCGAACTTGCGACTCCGGAGTTTCCAGCGCAGGTAGCTCGTACAGGAAATTTTCGAAATTGCGATCCATAGATTGGTACCGCTTGGCCTTCGCGTTCCAGCGCACTTCCACGGGCAGCATGCGCGCACCCTTGGGGTTAGCGGCCGGCGTGAAATAAAGCAGCAGGCCCTTGTCGTTATCCTGCTCGTATTGCAGCCGCCACCCGTTCACCGGCGCCAGCGGAATATTTCCCAGAAATCCCTTGGGATTTTCCAGATGCTCGTCGCAACGCAGAATTTCCTTCCACGTGCCGCCAATGTTTTCCAGAATCACTCCGCGCGTGATGACCGTGCCCGGCATGGTCATCTGCGGCGTCGACTTCGCGCGATTCACGGCCAGAATCTGCCGCGCGCCGTTTTTCGCCAGGTCGCCATACAGCAGCACTTCCGTCTCGGAACCCAGCGCCGTTTCCGCGGCCTTTTGTATCTCGTCAGGAACAGCCGGAGTGGCTGGCACACCCGGCGTCGCAGGAGCCGCGGCCGCACCGTTTTGCCCTGCCTTGTCGCCACCGCCCGCAGCCGACCCACTTGCCGGAACCGTCGACGTGCTACCGCACGACCACGCGCCCAGCGCCACCGCGCCCAAAATTCCGCACCGAATGATTTTCTTCATGAAGTCCCAGTTAAAGCGTCGCAGCCGCGAGCGTGATCTCCGCCAGCGTTTGCGTAGAGGCGTCACAGGACACCTGCATCACCTGCGGCACGTCCGGCCCAGCCCAATCAAATTTGTATAAACACAATTCTAACTTGTCGCTGCCCTCGACGGAAGGGCTCCGCGATTCCGCCTTCCCATAAATTTCCGCCGTGTGCGCGCCACGCGCCCACCATGCTAACGAGCAGCCAAAATCTCTTCCAGGCGCGCCTCAAAATTCTCTTCTCCTTCCGACCACAACCGCAGTTGTGCCACGGGCAACGCCTTCTCAATCCGCCGCACCCAATCGAAAAGCTCCTTAATATTCTCCCGCGTTTTTTCCTTATACAGCAGTAGATTAGCCGGCTTCGACATGGATTCCAGAAAGTCGCGCTCTTCCTGATTCTGCGGCGCCGGCCGCGCGATCTGCCGTATGCCCAGCACGCCTCCGTGCCCCGTAAAAAGATGCTCGAATCCGAAGCTCACTTCCAGATGCCCATTATCCTTCCAAAATCCGTCGTCATACTGCTCGCCGTTGCACAACAACTCCAGCGACTGCGGTAGTTGCTGCGCGGTAAGCGGCTCCCCCTCGACCACCCACAAATCCCAATGCGACCGCACGTCGCAACTGCAATCGTCGTGCACATAATCCCTCGCGAGCTCCATAATGCCCGCCGCATCCAAAGGAAACGAGCGCAGGTCCTGCTCGTACACCGGAGTCTCCGTGGAATCCACCGCGCGAATTTCCAGATGCGTGAAGCCCGGCTGCTTTTCGGAAAAGGGAACCGTCCCCAGAAAATCGCGGAACTGCTCCAACATGTTCTCTTCACGAAATTCTTTCAGCCAGATGCTCAGGTAAGCCTGATTCGCCATGGCTGTTATTATACCGAAGTGGGAAAGAGCAGAAGGGAAAAGCCACGAATCGAAGGGGAAACCAGCAGAAGGCCGTGCTACTTCTTTTTCGGGGGAAACTCGTCGTCCGGTTCCGGCCCAAAGTCAGTGGAAAGTCCCAGCAATCGCGCTTTTAAAGTGTCGCCCATGCTCCCCAGCACTTCCGAGCAAGTTTCGCGCAACCGCTTCTCCGCAGCCTTGGCGATCGTGTCCAGCACGGTCTGCGAATGCTGCCCCAGCGTGGTCGCAGAAGCCAGCAGCCAGGAATTCGAAGCATTCTCGAGGCGCGTCTTATAGAGCTCGATAGCCTCGTCGTTCGTTTTCTTGAGCTGTTCCATCCAGAGTTTCTTCTCGGACTCGCGCTTGAACTCCCACTCCTCCAGCAACGGGCCCAATTGCGATTGCAGGTGCACCGTAGCCTGCTCCACGCCCTGCATCATGCGCTCGTCAATCGTCTTCTGATATTCCAGAAGCGAACCTTCGCGGCCAAACTCCATGTCCGCGCGCGTTTTTTCCAGCGCCTCGCGCGAAACCTGCTCGAACCGCTTCAGCGAATCGGCAGTGACGCGATGCACCTGGTCGGTAAATCCCGCCGTGGCCATCTGCGCCGTCTCGCTCATTTTGTCGCGCTCGCGGCTGACAATCTCTTTCGCCGACTCGTCAATCTGCGCCGTGCTGTGCTCCACATACGTGCGCCGGTAATGATCCAGCTCCGAAGCCAGCAAACTCGAAACTTCCGCCGCTCGGTCGCGCAGAGAAGTTGAGGATTGCTCCACCATCTTTTCCATCGAACTCTGCATCGTGCTGTGCGCTTTCTTCTGATACCACTCGGAAGCTTTCAGCAACGCTTCGTAAGTCGCGTGTTGCGTCTCGGTGCTGCGCTGTTGAATCTCTTCTTCGATCCTCGCAGCAGTATCCCGCACCGACTTCTCGATTTCCGCCGGCACTTTTTCAGATTCACTGCGCAGACGCGCCACCGATTCCTGTATAGCTTGCTCCGAAGCCTGCATCGTCTGTTCGCGCACCGTGTCGTGCAGCCGGTCAGCGTAGTCCGTCGCTTGCTGCACCTGCTCGACGATCGAGTTTTGCAATTGCGCCACGCGCTCGGCGGCCTGCCGCGCCTGTTCGTGGAATTGACTCTGCGTGTGCGCCGCCTGCTGTTCGGCCTGTTGCAGATCGGACACCGCGCGTTGCACCTGATCCAGCCGTGGCGTCAGTTTCTGCTCGAGCTCGGTCGCAGCCTGGTCCAGAATTTTTTGCGCCGAAGCTTGCAGCGCGGGCTCAATCTGCTCGACGCGGTCCGCGATCACCTGGTCGGCCTTGCGGCTCATTTCCTGGTGCTGCGCCGCAAGCAGCTCGTCGAACCGCTGGCGCGTCAGGTGTAGCGCGTTCTGCGCCGCTTCCTGCAACTGCGCCCTGGTTTCTTCGGCGCGATGGCGTTCCTGCTGCAGCCCCGAGCCCAGCGATTCGATAGTCGAAGCAGCCGTGTTAATCGCTTCGTCCAGCGACGACCGCAGCGTCTGCGCCTGCGCGGTCGCCTCCCGCTCGGTCTGCGCCAGCACGCCGCGCGCCGCTTCATCCAGTGACGCCCGCAACGCCGCCGCTCGCGGCGCCGCTTCCTGCTCCGCCCGCGTAAGAGCCTCGCGCGACACTTCCGTCAGCTTATCGCCCAGTTTCTGCGATGCGCCGGTAAGCGCCGCCTCGAATTCCGCGTTCCATTGCTGCGATGCGAGCGCCGCGTCTGCTTGCGTCTGCTCGATCGTCTTGCCGCGGACCGATTGCGCCGTTTCTTCCAGGTTCTTGCGCCATTGTTCCAGGTGATTTTGCGCGGCCTGGGGCGAAGAAAGAATTTCCAGCGATGGCGTGGACGCTTCGCGTTCCCGTAACGCGCGCTCCACCACTTCTTCCACGGACTGCTTCAGATTCAGCGCGGTCGCCTGTTGCGCCGCCTGCTGCGCGGCTTGCTCGGCGGCATGGCTCACCGCCTGCTGCACGGCGTTGCGCACTTTTTCGTCCAGATGCGCAGCGGACGATTCGCTCGCCTTGCGTGCCTCGTCCACAATTTCTTTGGTGCGGTCCGCGGCCTGTTGCACCACTTTCTTTACCGCCGATTCCGATACGCGCTCCATCGAGACCTTGATGGCTTTCTCGACAGTGTCGTGCAGTTGCGCGTCGAGTTGCTGGCGCACCACGGTCATCTCTTCGGTGATGGCTTCTTCCGCGCCTCGCCGCAGAGTCTTGTCCAGCGTTTCCTTGGCGTCGGCCAACATGCGCGCCATTTGCTGCGACAACGCTGCCTGCGTGTCCGCAGCCACGGCCGGAGGAGCCGGTACCACGTGAATCTTGCTGTCATTCGACGGACTGGCGGCGGGCACCGAAGGAACAGGAGGCTGCACAACCGGTGCCGCAGGTTTCGCCGCCATCGGAGGCGGCGCAGCGGGCGCATTCACGGTAACTGGCTTCGCTGGCGGCGTGGGAATCTGAAAGGGCGGCGCCTCGATCCTTTTCTCCGGTATCGTGGGAATTGGTGGAGGCCCTATGGGAGGCAACGGCTGCGGCGAGATCGACGCCACCGTTTCGGGCGCGTGCGTCAGTTCCAGCATTCCCGTCAGGTCGCCGGTGGGAATGTCCACACCCGACGCCCAGTCTTCCGGAGGAAACGCGATGCCCCAGAAATTCCCCGGAACTTCAAACTCCAGCCCGATCTGGAAAAGTTCGCGAACCGTCCGCGGACGCTGCACCCAGACCACGCGGCCCTGCGTGTGAAACGGTCCACCCTCCGGCCGCGGAATATCCAGCGTGATCATCGAATTCTTTGGAACGTAATGTTTCGATTGGTACTTACACCCGTGGCAATTCACCATTACGGTAGTGGTGCGCTCTTTGAAAGGCTGTCCGAGCGCGTCAGTACCCGTCACCGTAATCGGCACGGCCTGCACAATGCGCGTGCTGCGGCGCTTCTGCGTGCCGGGATCGGTGGATTGTAGGGAATCGGTCACGCACTCCTCCCAAGGGTGATTTCCTAGGGTAGCACTACGGCACAGCAGCGCCAGCCTGCGAAGCGCAAAAGTGCGAAAAGGTAACTCGTAGCCAACTCGAAACCGCACCGCTTCAGGGCACTATTCTGGTCTTCTAAGAGCAATTCCGATGCCGCGACTGCCCCGATTCAGTGCGCTGCGGTGGATCTGCGGGAAGTCCCCAAGATTGCGTCCTTTATCTCCTTCGCCACCCATATCGGGCCAACCAGGAAGTAAATCAAACCCTGGAAAAACGCCGGCTTATTACCCTCGATTCGGTGCCCCGCCAGCAGCAGCACCCACCCCATGACGAACAGAGCGAGTCCCGTTCGCCAGTACGTGATAATTGCCAGCACAATCCCCACGATGATGATCGGAATGCCGACGCCGTGCAAAACCTTGTTCCACACGTTGGTGTGCTCATGGTCGTACTGTGCCATATACTTACCCAATGTCGGCATCGTCCACCTCCCAGCCTAATCGCCACTATATACGCCCACAAAGTGCCGGACGCAATACTCGCCGCCCTGGCGATCGTGGCATAGCCGATCTTGCCTGCCGCGATGTTGCTTCAGAAGTTGCAGCCGACGGGATTGCAGCGCGGCACAAGAGCGCCCCTGGGAACGCCAATCTCCCGCTGGGCACAACCGGACGTCCAACTCTGCGCAAAGGTGGAACCACTCCAACCGATCATCGCCGAGCCCGCTTTGGAGTGCGGGGGCTTGCCCCAGCTTTCGTCGGAGCCGATTGTTCGGCAACAAAACGACCTAGGCGAGGCTTGCCTCGCCAGTCCTCCTTGGAACTTGCCCGGGCGATTAAACTTCCGATGAGCTGTCGCGGCACGACATTCCGTACCCGGCATTTGACTTGCATTTGTAGCGGCCGATCCCGCCCCGGCGGGACCGGGCACTGCTCCGCGAACCCATGCGTTCAAATTGGAGGGGAGCCGCAGAAAACGGCATGGCATGCTCAACTTCGCCCCAAGAAGGAATTCTCTGCCTAGCCAAACCAACGAACTACAAATCCCGTCGCCCTTCCATCGCCTTACTCATCGTAACTTCATCCGCATATTCCAGATCCGACCCCACCGGGATCCCCATCGCGATCCGCGTCACATGCACCCCCAGCGGCTTGATCAACTTCGACAAATAAACCGCCGTAGCCTCGCCCTCCGCCGTCGGCGAAGTCGCCACAATAATCTCCTCCACCATCCCGCCCTTTAATCGCTCGATAAGACTCTTGATCTTCAGCTGATCCGGCCCGATCCCTTGCAAAGGCGAAAGCGCTCCGCCCAACACGTGATAAAGCCCATCGAACCCCCGCGTCTTCTCCACCGCCTGAATATTCGTCGCCTCTTCCACCACGCAAATGGTTTTCTTGCTACGCGAAGGCCCGGTACAAAACAGGCATGGGTCAGCGTCCGTGATGTTGTTGCAGATCGAACATTCGCGCACCTTCTCCTTCGCGTCGCGTATCGCATCCGAAAGCGCGAAGGCCTGCTCCGGGTCCACGCGCAATAAATAAAAAGCCAGCCGCTGTGCGGTTTTCTGGCCGATCCCCGGCAGGCGCTTCAATTCATCTATAAGTCGTGTGACCGAAGGGGCAAAATCAGGCATGGAACTCCATTCACTGAAAGAATCCTGAAGTAGAAGGGAATCGGAACATTCACCGTTGCAACAACCGGAAAGACCCGCAACGGTTCAGCCACCACAAATCCGCACGAACCGCCGTTCAGAACAATCCAGGAATTTTCAAACCCGCGACCCCAGGCAAGCCGCCGGATATTTCCTTCACCTGTTTGGAAAGCTCTTCGTCCACGCGGCGCGTCGCTTCATTCACCGCGCCCTGGATCAAGTCCTGCAGCATCTCCTGATCCTTACTCTTGAAAATATCCGGCTCGATGCGCACTTCCGTCAACTGCTTCTGGCCGTTCATTTTCACGGTAACCATGCCACCGCCCGCGGAAGCTTCCACGGAAAGCTCGTCAATCTGCTTCTCGAGCTTCTCCTGCACTTGGCGAAACTGCGAAAGCATTTGTTGCAGCGCTTTCACTTCCATGGTTATTCCTCGCCTGGGCGCTTGACGTTGGAAATCTGGCCGCCGAACTTTTCAAGCATGGCCCTAACGATCGGATCCTCTTCAAACCGGGCGCGCAATTCCGAACTGCGCCCCGTCGGCGCAGCCCCCCGGCTGGAATCCAGTTTAACACAGACGCGCAGCGGCTGGCCCACCACTTGATTCAGCACTGTGCGTAATCGTTCCATCGGGTCGCGCGCCTGCAGCATTTCCGCCAGCGATCGGCTCTCGCTGGGGAAGAAAAGGCGCAGCTCACCATTTTCTACTTCCCACCGCGTCACGGCATCGAGCATGGACCACAAAAATTTCTGACCCTGCAGCGCGGATTTGATCGCGTCCACTTGCGCCGAGCCAATTCCCTTGCTCGGCTCCTCCGTGGCGCACGCAATCGTACCCGACGCAACAGCTGGAGCGATTGCCGGAGCTGGTGCCGCCGCCGAAACTGAAACGCTCACCGCGCTCGGTGCTGGTTTGATTTCCGGTGCGGACGTCGCGTCACCCGTCTCTGACCCTGCGGGCTTCCCGTTTGTAGCTGACGGCGTCAAGGGGGCAACACCAACCGCCGCCGATGATTTTGCCGAAGGCGCCATGCGCACCGCAGCGCCATAGGCAGAGACAGGCTGGGCAGCTGACACAGCCGGCGTCGTGCGAACCGAAAGGGAAGTAGCCGCATTCGTTGTTCTCGCCGCACCTCCACGAATATCCCCGCCAACGCCCCCACTACCGCGAGTCTCCCCACGCAGACCCGCGAGCACTTCCTCAATCGGCGCCAGCCTCCGCGCATTTATCAATTTCAGCAATCCCAGCTCCAAATGCAGCCGCGGGTCCGGCGCTCGCCGCAATTCCGCGTCCGTCGCCAGCAAAGTATTGAAGAAGCGCGTCAGATCTTCCTCGCCGAATCGCGCCGCCTGCTCCGCCAGACGCGGCCGCTCATCCTCTGGCGCCGCCACGAGCTCTGAATCCGCGCCGCATACCCGCGCCACCAGCAAATTGCGGAAATGCCGAATCGCTTCACGGCAGAAATGTTGCAAATTCTGTCCATCTCCTATTAGCCGGTGCACCAGGCTCAAAGCCATCTCCGCCGACTGCTCGGAAATCGCATCCACCAACGCGTCCAGCACGCTCTCCGCAACCACTCCTAAAAGCTCGCGCACCTGCGCGTCCGTGATCGCCTCGCCGCTGTAAGCAATCGCTTGCTCCAGCAACGAAAGCCCGTCGCGCAAACTGCCTTCCGCCGCGCGCGCCAGCACCGCCACGGCCCCGGGCTCGATCGTCAACTTTTCTTCGCGCGCGATCCGCTCGATCTCGTCCGCAATTTCCTTGAACGACAGCGCGCGAAATTGAAATAGCTGCGCACGCGACTTGATCGTCTCCACCAAATCTTCCGCGCGCGTCGTCGCCAGAATAAACACCACCCGCTCCGGTGGTTCTTCCAAAGTTTTCAGCAGCGCGTTCGAGGCTTCGTCGGTCAGCTGGTGAGCTTCGTCGAGGATCACTACTTTGTAGCGGCTGGAAGCCGGCGCATAACGCACCATCTCTCGCAGTTCGCGTATCTGATCAATGCCGCGATTCGACGCCGCATCGATTTCCAGCACGTCCAGCGACGTGCCCGCGGAAATCTCCCGGCAAGAATCGCAAGTACCGTCCGGCTCAGCCGTCGGCCCCTTCACGCAGTTCAGCGCCTTCGCCAGAATGCGGGCGCTGGTGGTTTTTCCCACGCCGCGCACGCCGGAAAAAATGTACGCGTGCGCCACGCGATTGGAATTGATCGCGTTCGCCAGCGTCTTGGTAACGTGCTGCTGCCCCACAATCTCGCTGAATGTTTGCGGCCGGTATTTCCGGGCAATAACCTTGTATGTCATGGAATGTGTTGTGAAGCCACCCGCTCGCCGCGACTAGAGGAACTTCGGGTACTCCGCGGCACACGAGACTGACCCGCTACCGTTGCTCCCTTCCGGGCCTGGCGGGGTTTGCGGGGAATCGTTGCACAGAGCCCGAAGTTCCACCCATCGGCAGTCCGCGCAGAAATTTTCCGCGCGCAAAACTGCTTCGCAAAGTCTAGCACAGCGGTCCACCCCACGAAAGACGCGAGATGATCGTATTGGCGGGAAAATCTCTTCGGATGCTCCCAGAGGATCAAAAAGCGCACGCAGCCGTCAACCGAACGGCGGCGCGTTTCCATCATTTTTCAAATACAGCTGCAGGCGGCTTAGTTCGCTCCGCCCTGTGCCGGCCGCGTCGCATCGCGCTTCAACGCCATGCGTGCAGTCGGCGCCGCGAACGCCGTCTCCATGCGTTCGTCGCTAATTGAGGCCAGAGTCTCCAGGGTCTTGCGCGCGTCGGCACTCCGTCCCGCCTTGCTTTGCGCCTCGGCCCGCAATTGTAGCGACAAAGGATTCTGCGGGTCTTCCTGCAATTCCGCGATCGCGTTGGCATAGTCGCCATGCGCGAACAGCACCGCTCCGTTCGCGGAGTGATACGCTTCCTGCACCGGAGTGCTGCGGTTGGTCTGCGCCATATTTTCCAGCAGCTTCAACGTAGCCTGCGCCGCTTCGGTCTTTCCTGAGTTCACCGCGATGAACGCGCGAGCTTGCAGGATCAAAGCCAACTCGTTGTCGCGGTCTCCCGGCAATAGATTGCTCGTGCGAGTGTCTGAAAGATCCTCCCGTGCCTCGTCCAGGTCCTTCAGCGCGCTCGCCGCATCGGGATTGAACAGCGCCATCGCGCGATGAATTTCCGCTTCCTGCACGGTCAATCCTGCCGAGTGCGCTTCGGCATCCACCTTCTCGAATTCTTCGCGCGCCAGCCGCGGCTTGTTCTCGCGGTAGTAAGTCATCGCGTACAGGATCCGATACCCGATCTGCGTGGACCGCTCGCTCGTTCCCTTGATCGCCACCAGGTATTGCGCGCGCGCCTTTCGTTCATCCCCCATCAACGCGTAGGTCGAAGCGACACCCACTTGTGACGCGTTGAAATGCGGATCAATTTGTAGCGCCTTCTGGTAGTGCTCGAGCGCTGCCGGATAGTCGCCGAGCATGCGCATAATTTCGCCGTACGAGTCCTGCGGGTTCGGCTCATTGGGCAATGCCGCGACGTATTGCTCCATCAGAGGAGGCGCCAGCTGCGGTTGTCCGCTCAACGCATAGCAATACGCCAGATTGTTCATCGCCGGGTAATATCTGGGATCGTTCTTCAGCAGGCGCGACAGTACCGCCTCGCCGCGCTCGTTCGCTCCCTGGTACGCGCACAGCCATTCCCCGGCCAAATTGCCGAGCCGCTTGTCGTTCGGATATTTCGCCAGCAAGTCATTCATCGCGGAAATGGCCACCACTGTTTCGCCGTTCTTGGTGCTGTTCATCCAGCGGATCAGCAATTGCTCGTCGGGCGATGCGTTGTCAATAAACTTCACGGCCAGCGCGCTTTCCTGTTTCGCCTCTTTGGGATCGGTGGTGAAATAACCCAGCGCCGCGTGCCCCAGCGCAAACTGCGGATCGGCCTTTACCGCTTGACGAAAAAATTCCAGGCCTTCGTCCACGAAGAGCCGGTCTTCGCGCTGCACCATCCCCATCTCGTAAGCGTGTTGTGCCACAGCCGAATGCGTCGTCACCGGTATGGTGTCCGTCGCGCTCGCGGCCGGCGCGGACTCTTGCGCGCGCGCCACCGCGCTCGCCATCAAGATTGCGATAACTATCCAGAAGAAGTAATTTCGGGTTTTCACGGTTTTCCTCGCATGGGATTTTGCAGTGCCGGCTAACGGCCTTTCAGGATGTACCCCGGATCGAAGGGCTGCTTGTCATCAATCTTCACTACCTTCACGCCGCCCGTGATGTTGTATACATCAATCACACCGATCGCTCCCGCATTCGAGCCGACAATTCTCATCACTTCCTCGTCGCTCTCGGCGAAAACCACAGGAACTGCGGTCTTGCGGCTCGGCTCACTTAGCACAGCCTTTTCTTCGTCGAATGTCCCGCCCAGCACCTTCTCCAGGATGAACTTCGTCCCCGGAGAATTGGGCTCACGGAGCACCAGTGTGATGCCCTTGCCATCCGGCCAGATCGTCGTCTTCGCCTTAAAGATTTTCCCCAGTTCCACCAAGCTCAGCGCCCGGGCGGGATTCGCAGGATTCACCACAATTGCGTAGTCAGTCCCGAACGCGACGGACGCGACGCTCAACAGCAACACGCAGACAATCCACCAACGGTTTCGCATAGCACTCGTACCTAATATTCGATTTCGAGGAGTTCGCCTGATTACAAAATAGCATTCCACGCAAAACGCAAGTCGGCGATTTCGCGACGCCGTGTCGCGCCAGTAAACTCCAAGTGCCAGGACTCTCCACTACGCGGCATTCGCCGTTGTTTCGCTGTTGCCGATGCATTCCAATCTGCGCCGGGCTGCCGCCGTCCCGCCGGCACTTCGTAGTAGCCGATGCTTTTGAATTTGCCGTCGCCTTTTTGTGCGTGCTCTGCTGCTCTGTTGCTCTGCGGGAATCCTTCGTCGTTGCCCTCGTTTTCATAGCGGCGCAATTCAGTGCGCCATTGCTGCGACAGCGCAAACCCGACCGGAGCCATAGCGCCGCCACGCGCTAAACTCGTAGGTACCCAGTAGGAACACCACGACGCGAATTCGCCTTAACCTTTCCTTCCTCTGGAGTATCTTATCTGCCGAGTGCAACCTCCGCACTCCACCGCGGCGCCAGCGGTACCCCCACGAAACGGGGATGGCTCGGCTATGCGCAGAGCCGTCCTTCGCGGGAACGCACCTCGGTTCCTGCCAAGGATCACGGAGGATCCCATGAAGCGTCTTGTCTCAGTTTCTGCATTGCTGTCAGCCACGCTCTGGCTGACACCCGCGGTACACGCGCAGTCCACCGCAATTCAACCCGGCACGCAGGTGCGGCTCACTTTGGTCTCCGGCCTCACCACCAGCGTCGCGAAGGATGGCGACCCTTTCACCGCGATCGTCACCGAACCGGTATTTTCCGGCAACCAGTTAATGCTGCCGGCCGGATCCAAGGTGCACGGCACTGTCAGGAGCGTCACGCGTCCGCGCTGGTTCGCCATGGAGCGCGGCGGCGCTTCGATGAACCTGGTGTTCAATTCGGTCGAAATACAAAGCCGCATATTCCCCGCGCAGATGAGCATCCTTTCGCTTTACAGCGGCAACGCGGACGACACCAAGAAACGCAAAGACCTGAAAACCACCGAAGGCGTCGTGATCGAACAGAAACGCGACATCAAAGGCGACATCATGACCGGCGGCCTGGGCACCGGAGCCGGCGCGCTCGTAGGCGTGCTGTTCAGCAACGTCGTGCGTGGAACAGTTTTCGGCTTGGTGGGAACGTCCGCCTACATCGCCGCGAAAAAGGGTAAAGACGTGGAGCTCCCGGCGCAAACAGGAATGCTGGTGCGCATGGATTCCGCCGTGACGCTGCCACCAGCGCTACTGCGCAGCGCCTCCTACACGCCAGAATCCGCCGGCAACTGACGGCGCGCGAAGCGCGAACGGCGACGAGCGAATGCGAAGAGCAACGTCTGAGCGGTGCCGGGAAGACGATCTATAAATCGCAAATCGCTGAGAATTGTTGCGCCGCGAGCTGACGCCGTAGTCGCGGTTGCAGTTGACTTTGTAGCGGCCGGCGTTAGCTGGGCGCAGTTGACTGTATCTTTGAATTTCGTTCTGAAATTGGTCTTGAGCTTGTAGCGGCCGGTTCAGGTTCATCGAACCGGGCAGCCGTTGCCGTTCTGTGGCTTTGCGTTTGAATTTGTGGTGGCCACCTGCAGGCTCTGCGCGGCTACTCGAGAAACTTTGTGGGTCGTGGCTTCGGCCACGACATCAGCCCTAAAAAATCGGTGCGGCCACAGGCGCTGCAATGCCGGCTTTGCGAACGCGCCGCCGGGCATGCGGAGGTCACACTAAACTCGGTGGGCTGTGCTGGCGCGCTATCCCCAACTGTACCCAGGGTAAAGCACCGCCAGCGCAAATCGGAAAATGTACGGAAACATTTTGTCGTAGGCGTACCAAGCGAGCACCAAACCGAGTATCCCGAACCCCTGCGTGCGCACCCAGTACTGGAATCGCTGTGCCGTCTCTTTGTTCATCAGCAAGGTCACTCCCGTCACTCCATCAAGCGGCGGCACCGGCAACAAATTGAAAGTCCCCAGCAGCAGATTCAAAAGAAAGACGATGCTGAGGAACGTCGCCGCGAAACCAGCAACTCCCGGCACCAATGGCTCAGTGATACGCGTGAAATCCACGGCATCCGGTACGCCGAAAATTCCGAAATGCAGCCCGATGCGAATCGCGATCGCCGATAAAATCACCAGCGTAAAATTTGCCGCTGGCCCGCCCAGCGCCATCCACGCCGCGCGACGCGGGTAGCGTCGTTGCCAGTCAGGGTCGTACGGCGCGCTGGCCCAGCCGATCATCCAGTGCGCGACAAAATACGACAGGATCGGCACAACCACCAGACCAAACGGCTCGCGCCGTATATGCGGCCAGGGATTCAGCGTCACTTGCCCGCCGTGGAAAGCCGTGGAATCGCCGCCGATCCGCGCAATCAACGCGTGCGCGCCTTCGTGGCAGGTGGTCGAGAACAGGAAAACGATGTACCAGATTACGCCGAGTATCAGGAATTGGGGCGTCATGCCGCTCGACAGACTAAAGTGTCCAGCCGCATTGCGCAAGGCCCGTCACGTCAATGGTGGCCGCGCATATGCCACTGTAGCTGCATGGCCCCACGCGAAAAATCTCGCAAGTTCCACAAATATTCAGCTTTTTTCAACTGGCGAGCCGTCAGCACGCGCCGGCAAAGGGCAAGGTGATGGTGTGCGAAGGGCGACACGGCAGCATCAGCATCGAGTATCGCGGGCGGGCGTTGCCGTATCGCGAGATCCCGGCACCGACCCCACCCCAGCAGTACGCCGTGAAAGTCGTAGGGGAGCCCGCTGCCAGGCAGCAGGCGAAGCGGAAATACGTACCGGCTGCGAATCATCCCTGGCGAGGAGCGATCCTGAGAGCGCAACAGAAACGGGAGTCAAAGGTGGCGGCAGTGGCGGAGCGGGCATCGTTGGCCCGGCCCTCCGCTTCGCCCTAAACGTTCCGCCCTTCGGGCTCCACAGGGCTTCGCTGCGGGCCGGGCCAACGATGAACACAAACAAGAAAACCGAAAAGCAAAAAAGGGGACACTTCTATCGAGGTAAGACAGGGGACATTTCTATCGAGCTTTGACAAAGGTCCACAAATATTCTTGACACCCCCTGGCGTCAGGTCTAGTCTCCGCTAACAGGGTTTTTGACTAAACTGCCTCCCAAGGGTGGGTTCGTAAGGAGGGGCCGTGAGTTCGAATCAACGAAATATATCCCAGGCCAGCGTCTGCTCGGAGCAGGAATTCGAAAAGCTGCTCCGCCGCAGCGAAGAGCATTTCAGATTGCTGCGCACCGGCACGCGTAAGCCAGATTCACTGCAGTCAAACTCCCTCAAGATAGTTCCGCCGATCCGCCGCCGCGATTCGGCAGCATAGCGGCTCAGGTTTCAGCGAGCAGCCTGCAACTCCGCCAACGTGCGCGTAAAGCGAACCTTACCTCGCAGCCGGAGGATGCGAGCATACGTCCGCGATGCCGCAACGAGCTGCAACCCGGCACGGACGGTCTGGGTAATGCCGGGACCGGTTGCTTGTTGTGCTTTTTCCAGAAGGTCCTGCGCCACCTCGACCGTGATCTTGCGCATTCTCTTCATGAGACCTCGTCAAAATCATGATGGAAGAAGAGTGAGAGGTTGGCTCCGGGGCCTGGACTCGAACCAGGATAACCAGCTCCAAAGGCTGGCGTGCTACCGATTGCACTACCCCGGAACGGGATACAAAAGTGTAGCAGACCTCCCACCGATTTGTTACTTCCAGCCTTCGCCTCGCATTCCCGCGCCGCTCCCCGCCGTTTGCTGCTTCGGCTGCGATTTGCTACGCTTCTTGCGTTCCATCACGGCGGAGAGATGTCCGAGCGGTTTAAGGAGCACGCTTGGAAAGCGTGTGTAGGAGAAATCCTACCGTGGGTTCGAATCCCACTCTCTCCGCCATACTCATTTTTCCCTCGCAAATCGCCGATGAGCTTATGACCTGTCCCAAGTGCAACGCGCCGCTCGTCGTGAAGCCAGTGCCGGGCGCGCTGAAATTCCCGCAACGGCTCGAGTGTCCCGTGCTCAGCTGGCTGACGGAGCGAATTACCCCGATCAGGATGCGCTTTCACAAAGACCGGCCGGACTGGTAGCCCTGGTAGCGCGAGTCCACGCTCCTGCAGAAATAGCTAGAAATAAGGCGTAGAATGAGCTCATGACTTCCATGCAGGAACTAGAACGAACAAGTCCAGCCGAACTCGCCACTATGTGCCAGCGAGTCGCGGACAATCCGGGCGCTTACTTGCAAGCCGCGTCCGCCGAAGCGTCCAAACTGAAATCGGAATGGGATACGTTGCAAACTTTTCCAAACCCGCACTACGCCGTGCAAAAGAAGATTGAACAACAGAAGGATCGCCTCGAAAGGCGCATGATCGAATTTCTCGCCGGGACGCTCTAACCGCGCTGACTCCTGCGTTGCGACGCAGGCGTTTCCAGCCACTCGCCACTGATCACTGGCCACTGCTTTTTTTCCAAACCGATATATGCCACTTAGCTTTTTTTTGCCTTCGCCGGGGGGACAAGCGCAACGGAAGCCTCAGTGGTGAGCAGGAGAAACGTAAACGACTCCTGCAAGTACAGCCGGACAGCCGTATCCGTGTGGCTAAGGTAGCCGATCGAAACGTCCTGCCCGATATGCAAATCGAAATCCCCGCCTCTGGTAGTCAGCACAAACGCGCCAGCAATCGCCGGTGCCCAAAGGATTTCATCCTTCACCAGCCGTTTCACGTGCTCCAGCACCGGATATCCGTGGTCGCTCGTCTCCGCCAGCGCCGTGTACGCATCCGCGCCAAGCAGCACCGCATACGGACCGTTCACGCCCACCAGTCGCAACTGGCTCAAGCCCTGCGCAATCGCATCCGGATACTCGCGCACATCGGCCGGCAGCGTCTTGATCGGATTGCTCGTCCCCTGTCGCACGCCCCCGATCCCAGCGGCCGCATAGCCGTCAAAAATCGCACGGTCTTCGGCAAACGCGATCTCGCGCGCCGCGTCCTTCGCTGGCTGCCAGTCAGAATCATTCGCGCCGCGTTCCACGTCGTCAATTCCCTGGCGGTCCAGCTCAAACGGAACGCGCAGCTCCACCAGCGCCTTCACCTCACGCTGTCTTGCGAGGATGCCGTCCGCGGGAGCCGCGATCTTCCGCAAGTGGCCCGTCCCGATCGCGGAAAGGCCACTGCCGCCCGGCCCCTGAACATCCAGGACGCGCCGTCCCGCCAGGTAGCGTTTCAGCGTGCGCGTTGTTTCCTCTTCGATGGAAGCCCATGCCGCAGCTGATATCGGGGCAAGCTCGCGATGCAAATTATTCATGGCCGATCTCTCCTTTGAGTGATCCGATGCCGAGCGAACCATCCTTACTGGACGGCGCGGATTGGCTCGTCTGGTCCGCCGCGTCTCCGTTGTCGGCAGACGCCGCATCCGCGGGCGGCTCGTCGCTGACATCATCCAGAAATGTCGCGGACGGCACGAAGAACAAATTTCCGGTAACAGCGCGGCTGAAGTCCAGCAACCGGTCGTAATTTCCCGGAGGCCGCCCGACGAACATGTTTTGCAGCATCAGTTCGATCGTGCTCGGCGACTTGCTGTAGCCGATGAAATAAGTTCCAAACTCGCCTTGCGTGGGCCGCCCGAACGGCATGTTGTCGCGCAAAATCTTGATCTCTTTCCCGTTCTCTTCGATCGTAGTGAGCGAGCTGTGCGAGCAGGTCGGCTTGATCGATGCGTCCAATTCAATGTCCGCTAGTTTCGTGCGCCCGATGACTCGTTCCTGCGCCTCCGTGGACAGCGCATTCCACGCGGGAAGATCGTGCAAATATTTCTGCACGATCACGTAGCTGCCGCCGGCGAAAGCAGCATCCTCGTTACCGATCACCACGGCATCCGTCGCTTCCTGCCCCCGCGGATTCTCCGTGCCATCCACAAAACCGATCAGGTCGCGGTCATCGAAGTAACGGAAGCCGTGCACTTCATCCACCGGCTCTACCGCATCGCCTAGCCGCGTCGTGATTTGCGTCGCCAGCTCAAAACACAAATCCATGCGCTTTGCGCGAATGTGAAACAGCAAATCGCCCGGAGTCGCGACCGCGTGGCGCCCGGCGGAGCGGATTTCACGAAAGGGGTGCAGCTCCGCCGGCCGTGAGGTTCCGAATAACCGGTCCCACGCCTCGGACCCAAACGCCATCACGCAGGAAAGCCCCGCCTCGATGTCGCGAAAATCCACCGCGCGATAGAGCGCCGAGAGGTCTGCGCAGAGGGAGCGCACTTTTGCACGATTGTCCGCGCCCGGTTTTACTGTCATCACTAGGAAGATCGCGGCGCGCGTCAGCGGCGCAGCAATCGGCTGCGCCAATGCACGCACGCCCTGCGCCGCATTATTCGCGCTCTTGGGATCGGGATCCATCCGCTCTCATCCAGACGGCGCGCGCGGAATCTCGCCTATTTAGACAGCGCGCCCACGCCACAAGCCTACATTCGGGCGGCAAGCTTACCACCGGCCCCCGACAAACGTCCACAGCGCCTTGGCGCGCGCCGGCCAGCCCAAAACCCGCCCCTGCGGACCGATGCTCTCTTGCGGAGCCGGCGCCGTAGCGCGGTACCAGTCCGTCCCGCGCGCGATTTACAGCAATTACTGTATTTCCGCGAACTCATCTCTGTCACATCCTTGGGACGAGTGCAAGGAGCGCGCGGCGCATTTTTTCGGCTTGGGCGCGTTCGCTATTTCTTCTGTGATTCGCCGAGTGTCGCCGCTTGTTCCCAGCGCAGGAGGTTTCGTGAGTTACCGCACCGAATTTCTTTCGCTCTTAGCCTTGCTCTCGAATTCCGCGGGGCCGGGCGCTTCCGCCATCACGTTTTTCAAGATATTTCTGTCTATCGCCTCATTGGTTTGCCTGGCCGTCGCGATTCTGTACTTTTTTGGAAAATTGGCAATCGAACTTTTCGGCATTTTGGATGGACGATCTCCGCGACCGAGTGACCGCTATGCCCGAAATTGAGCTCTCCTCAAGTCAGCAGCGCGGCTCTACCGCCGGGCAGCTCCCCGCCGCTCGCAATCAGCGGTGCCCCTATTGCCGAAGTGTGGAGACCGCTCGTTCGCATCGTCGCGGTCTCATCGAGAAATATCTTCTCCGCGCCATTCACATCCGCGTGTACCGCTGCAACGATTGCAATGCCCGTTTCTACGCCTTCTCCCATGTAGCTGCAGCAGCTTCGCCGAAGAAGGCATCGGCGTGACGGCAAAACCAAACACGCACTCGCCGTTGTGCGATAGAATAGGTGAAAGCCTATGAGCGAAGCGCCCGGCGATGTTTGCGGAAAATGCGGTGCCGCGATTGACTCGAGTCGCAGAGTGGACTTCACCTTGAAAGACGGAACCCGCGTCTGTGATTCCTGCTTCGTCAGAGAAACCCCGCGGCCCAAAACCGATCGGCCCAACTGAGCGTTGCCCGTCGCGGAAGCCGCCTCGCAAATACCTGGTCCATAAGCGTCCGAACCGAAAGGGCGAAGCTTCAGTCCCGCGGCCAAATTCCGAAACAGAGAATTGCTTGTCATCCCGGACGAAGTCCCGCGCTGTTTCTTTCCCGCCGCAGTTTGGCGGGCGCGGGACGCAGCGAGGGATGTGTTGTTTGCGGATTAGCCTGGGTTCTCGGGGGCAACGCTTTGGACTCTAGGTTGGACCGCGCTGGCGACTCTGAGGATCCTACGAAACGACCGCTTGCGGCGCCACGCTTTCCAGCCGCGCCGCCCGCGGCAACCTCACCAGAAAAATAGTTCCGCTTTCCGACGTCTTCTCCAAACCGACCGAACCCCCATGGTCCTGCACAATCTTGTGCACGATCGCGAGACCCAGCCCCGTCCCGTTCGGTTTTCCCAAACTGACAAACGGATCGAACAGCGTGCCAGCGATTGCCGGCGGCACGCCCGTGCCATTATCCGCTACGCGCACCTCAAACGATTCGCCCGGCGAACTAATGTCGATTTTCACGTAGCCCTGCGACGGCACCGTGGCTTCGCACGCGTTCAGCACCAAATTGAAAAATGCCCGCTCGATCTTCTTGGGGTCGAATACTCCCTCCATCTCGCCCGCAGTGCTGATCGAAATTTCCAGACTTCGCAGTTCCGGTCTCGCCCGCACGGCATCCACGGCGCGGCGTATGGTTTGATTCAGCGACGCGGGTATCGGAGCAATCGAGCTTTCCTCTCTCGCCAATTCGCGCAGCGAATCCAATAAATCCACCATCTGCTCGGAAGCGGTCTTGATCTCCTCGTAGATTTCGTCGCGATTGAGTTTCAATTTCTCCGCTTCGTAAAGAAATTCCGCATTCGCCACCACCGCCGCCAGATAATGCCGCAGATCGTGCGAGATCGAGTTGGCCGCACGCCCCACCGCCGCAATCCGCTCCGTGGCAAATCGCCGCTGTTGGAACTCGAGCAATTCGCCGCGCATTTTTGAAAACGCTTCGCCCAGTTCCGCCACCTCGCTACTTCCCCGCGGAGTGATCGAGTACGTGTAGTTACCCACGGCCAGCGCCCGCACTCCAGCCACCAGGTCATCCAGCGGATGTGTGATCGTTGACGAAACGAAGCCCAGCAGCAGAGCGGCTAGCACCACTGCCGAAATACCCAGCAGAAAAATCGTGCGATTCAACCGCCGTAAAGATGCGTTCGCGGGCTGCAAGGACATCAACACATAACACTTCACCGACACCGGCGGTCCGCTATGTATCACCACCGAAGCGGTCTGGTATTGATCGGAACCCAAATCCATTTCGCGCGTTCCGTCCTTCGCATCAGCACTCTTCTGTATCAATTGCTCCAGCCCGCGCTGATCCGCGGGCGAAAGTGTGGACGCGATCACCTTGTCCCCGGTGGTCAGCGCGATCGGCCCGCCCGCCACCAGCGCGAGCTGTTCCGCAACTGTTGCATCGATCTGGTAACCGACAGCCAAAATCCCCAGCTGCCTGCGTTCGCTCGCCGTGCCGGAAGTAATCGGCCGCAGGAACACGCGATAGAGTTGGCCATCGCCGTACCACCAGCTCGCGTCCTCGCCCTGCTCCATGGACCTTGCCAGGTTTTCTTCCGCAACACTCGGTTTCCAGTGCGGGCTGGTGCCGTGAAATCCCAACACCTGGCCGTTCGGCCCGGCCAGGAGAAAAAGTTGGCTGCCCGCCAGCTTCCAAAGCGGTTCCGACGCGTCCTGGATCGTCAGGGCGTGCTCGGTGGTCATCAAAGCCTTCAGTGTGGGAAGTTCGGCCAGCATCGCGGCAGTGCGCGAAAGTTGCAGCTCGCGTTCCTGCTGCACGTTTTCGAACGCGCGCAGAGAGTCGTTCGTGCTCTGCCGCACTCCTTCGTCAACTTCGGAGCGCACCGTGTGCCGCACGATCAGTAGCAGCGAACCCAAGAGCGCGCAAATGATCACAAGAGTGGCGATCAGTAATTGCGTGCGTAATCGCAGACGTGCCAAGAGGCTCCTCGACCAGCGGCGCTACATCTCCAATGCAGCTGCGCTATCACCCGGCGTGAATTTGTACCCTGTACCGTGCATCGTCAAAAAATACCGCGGGCGAGCCGGGTCGGGTTCGAGCTTTTGCCGGATCCGCAGTATGTGGTTGTCCACGGTCCGCGTCGTCGGATAGTTTTCGTATCCCCACACTTCATTCAGCAGTTCCTGCCGCGAAATCACGCGCGCGGGACAACGCGCGAAGTACTTCAACAACTTAAATTCCTGCGCCGTTAACGCCAGCGTCCGTCCGCCGCGCGTCACTACCATACTGGTGAAGTCAATCTTCGTATCGCCAAAGGTCAGCAGTTCGTGCGCAGCCGGTGCATTGGCCACGCTCGCCGCATCCGCCGTAGCGGGTCCGGCGCGACGCATCGCCCGCCGCACGCGCGCCAGCAATTCTCTGGGACTGAACGGTTTTGTGACGTAATCATCCGCGCCCAACTCCAGCAACAGAACCTTATCCTCCACTTCGGCATTCGCGCTCAAAACCACGATGGGCACTTCCGCGGCGTGCGCCTTGAATGCCCGGCAGACTTCCTTGCCCGGCATTCGCGGCAGCTTCAGGTCCAGCACCACGACGTTCGGCGTTTGCTTGCGAAAACTTTCGAGGCCCGCAATGCCGTCCGAAGCAATCTGCACGCGCAGCCCGTCCGCTTCAAAAAGCCTCTGCAGCGTCCGCTGCATCGGCCGGCTGTCTTCCACCACCAATATCGTATCCACAGAAGCTTCCTTTGATTGCAACGTCCGCTCCAACGTATCAATCCGCTAACCGGAATCGGTCGTGAACACGCGGAATCACGCCTCGGGTCGCCGAATTCCACGTTAACGCAGGGACCTACACGCCCCTCCATTGTAACGCCAACTCCGGTCCGCAATCTTCCGGCAAGTAGTTTGTGAGGGATGGCCCGCGTCGTTGTCACCATTGCGTTTGGCAAATGTCAAAAACTTGTAAATTCTGGCGCTGGGTAGGTATCCGATAACCGCGCTAATCACGCCCTAGGCGAGTGCTTAGCGATAATTCCTGTTCGCGACAGCTATTTAGTCGCTAATATCTGGCTATGTAAATATGGGAAATTAGCCGGGCAGCCGCTTGTCTTGGGACTTAGCCCTGGAGTTGGCGAGCACTCCGCGAGAAATGTTTGGATTCTGTCAAGCGCCGCGAGTATGGGAAAATGATGCCGCTGCAGTACCGCTCGTCGAGAGCGGGCATTTTAGGAAGCCCACGCTGGGGGGGACAGATGAGCAACGTGAGGGTTCTGGTGGGAACACGGAAGGGTGCGTTCATCCTGACGTCGGATGGCAAGCGCGAACACTGGGATGTCAGCGGCCCACATTTTGCCGGCTGGGAGATCTACCACCTCAAGGGCTCGCCTGTTGACCCAAATCGCCTATATGCGTCACAGTCGAGCGGCTGGTTCGGACAAGTGATCCAGCGCTCGAGCGACGGCGGCAAGACTTGGGAAACTCCCGGAGGGGAGGTGATGCCGAAGCCGGATGCCCCGCCCGCAGGGAAGAGCAATAAATTCGCCTATGACACTTCTGCCGTCACTGGTAAGCCCCTCACCACTCACCAGTGGTACGACGGCACACAGCATCCCTGGGAGTTCAATCGCGTCTGGCACCTCGAACCGTCTCTCACCGATCCGGACCATGTCTATGCCGGAGTAGAAGACGCTGCATTGTTTCGCACCACAGATGGCGCCCACACCTGGCAGGAGGTTGCCGGAGTTCGCGGCCACGGCACAGGGCCGATGTGGCAGCCCGGCGCCGGCGGCTTGTGTTTGCACACGATTATTTTGGATGCGAAGAATCCGAAGCGAATGTTCATCGCCATCTCGGCGGCCGGTGCGTTCCGTACGGACGATGGCGGCACGACGTGGCGGCCGATCAACCGTGGCCTGCGCTCTCCCTACATTCCCGACCCGAATGCCGAGATCGGCCACTGCGTTCACCATATCGCCATGCACCCCAATCGGCCCGGCGTTTTGTACATGCAAAAACATTGGGACGTCATGCGCAGTGAAAACGCCGGGGACTCCTGGGAGGAAGTCAGCGGAAATCTTCCCAGCGACTTTGGCTTCGTGATTGATGTTCACGCGCATGAGCCGGAAACGATTTACGTCGTGCCCATCAAAAGCGACGGCGAGCACTTCGTTCCGGACGGTAAGTTGCGCGTCTATCGCAGTCGCACGGGCGGAAACCAGTGGGAGGCGCTCACCAAGGGCCTGCCGCAAGCCGACTGCTATGTGAACGTACTCCGCGATGCCATGGCCGTGGACTCACTCGAGAAATGCGGCGTCTATTTCGGCACCTCGGGTGGGCAAGTTTACGCCTCCGCCGATGCCGGTGACACGTGGTCGGCCATCGTGCGTGATCTTCCTGCCGTGCTTTCGGTTGAGGTCCAGACGCTCCCATGATTCGCGTCGTTCTGCCGGCACACCTCCGAGGGCTGGCGCGCATCAGCGGCGAAGTCGAACTCGACCTTCAGGCGCCCGTCACACAGCGCTCCGTCGTCGACGCGCTCGAAAGTCGGTACCCGGTGCTGAGCGGTACGATCCGCGACCACGTCACGCAAACGCGTCGGCCGTTCCTGCGTTTCTTCGCTTGTGGCGAGGACCTTTCCCATGAACAGCCGGACACCCCACTGCCTGAAGCAGTTGTCTCGGGAACGGAGCCCCTGCTCATTGTCGGCGCAATCGCCGGTGGCTGACGACCCTGTGAAATGAATACAGCGGATCCGGGAGCAATCCGTTTGGGCAAAATGTGAAATCTGGAAGACCTGCCTTGAAAGCCTCTGTCCCTGTGAAAATCCGATTCCACTTGCATGACTGGCGGATAATCCGAAGCTACACTCGGCCGGCGGGTCGAGACGCTCGAGGTCGGATCGATTTTGGCTTTTGTTTTCAATGCAAGCTGGGTTCAAGCTTCGCGCTGCTTCCACACATTGAAGCCACCCGCCTAATCGGAAACTGACTCGCTGGCTAAATTTCATGGCTAATGTTCCCACGCTCAAGGATGCTCGTAGCCCTGGGTCGGCGGCGGGACGTAATCCTCTCCGTACTTGTTCTTATGCGCGAACGTAAAATCAGGGTTATCCACCACGCGGATCGCGCCCAGGCCGCGTGTTTTCTCGGAGATCGTCACCACCCGGCTCAATCCCTTTAGATTTTCCGGCAGGCTCCGCTCGTACCAAACGTGCATCTGGTAGCTTCCATCCGGAACGCTGGGAATGCTCACGTGCCCGGCGCGGTCCGACATGGCGAAATACGGCGTATCCACCACGACCACCACAGCGCTCATTTCCGCGTGGATGTTGCAAAATAGGAAGCTCACGCCCGGCCGGTCGAACCGCACCGACCGGCTCGTGCCCGCTTCGTATAGCCCTAGATCAAATCGCTTGCCGTCGTACATTGAAAAAATATTGTGGAAGAAGGGATCTTTGTTGGGGAACTGAATCAATGCGCCCACTTGCACCACGATAATGTGTGGTTCGAAGCTCTTGTTGCGCTGCACCAGTTCCGGAGCCTTGGCGGTCTCGCGCCTAGCCGGATCCGCCGGAGAGGGCGTATCCAGAGGCGTCAGCCACACGACCACCTGAGATTCGTCCGTACGGTTCGCGGCTCCACGCTGATGTCCTCCCGACCCCGGCCGCAACACTGATACCTCCGCGGTGACCGCGGACGTTTGCGCGCCAACCGGTGCCGCACTCGCGCAAGCGCACGCACAGAACGCGACCAGCCAGCCCAGCCCTCCGACGAAACGCCGCAGTCGCAACGTCCACGTCAAAATATGTACCCCACGCTCAGCCCGATTTGGTTCGCCGTCTCCAGATTGCTATCGAGATAGTTCGTCTGCAAGCGCCGATATTCAGCAGAGAACAAAACATTCGAACGCGCGTGATAGATGAAATTTACAAACGGAGTAAAGTTGCGTGACGTCAGCGCACCATAATAATACTCGGTCGCAGGAAAATTCCTCAGTTCACTCGCGAACGGATTGTCCTGCCCCAGCGCAAAATTCACCTCGAAGTTTGCCTTCGGCTTGTATTTCACCTGTATCCAGCCGCCCAGCGAATCCAGTCCGCGAACCGTAGTGGTAGCATCCATCGCCGGCCCCGAAAGCAGCACACTTTGCCCGATGCCGCCGCCGAACCCGCCCGCCGCGCGCCCGCGGTAGAATTCTCCAGTGAAATCAAAAAATTTTCCCAGCGGAACAGTCACGTCCGTCGTGCCCGCCCATCCGTCCACGTTCCGCCCAAATCCCCAATTCTGCCGCCCGTAGTAGCCGCCCACGCCCACCGTCACATCTCTGCCAAACGCGTGATGGCTCCATGCCACTCGTGCAGCAAACGCCGGCTGGCCGGATTGCTCACCCTCGCTCGGCACTCGCATTCGCGGGTTGGGATAATCGCCCGTGAGCGAGTCCAGAATTCCAGCCTGCAATTGCAAACTCGAATCTTCGGACAGCGCCACACGATGTTCGATGCGTATCTGCGGCGTCCAGACCCACAAATTCCCCGAATAGGACAGCGCCGGAATCGCCACCGAAGCCAGCGAGGTTGGGACCAAGGGCGCGAAGAACAGCGAGTCTTGTCCGGCCACTATCGAAGTATCAGCCCAATCCATGCGAATCGTACCGGTTCGCAGACGCACCACCCCCATCACCGCCCCGTTCGTCGTGTCTGCCTGGCCGCCCGCAAAATCAAATCTTACGTTCGCGCTGGTGTGCGCTCCAGCCACGTCCGGTCCGAACACCTCCACTCCCAGCTGCGACTGCCGCAGCGATCCCGCGAACGCTCCGGAAGTATCCGGCACATTGGGAGGTGTAGCGACTTGCGGGAAATCCAGATTGTCCACCGCACCGCGCGTCTCAAAAGCGTTTAGCAGGATCATTCCCGATAGGCGCACGCGATATTTCGACCCGCTCTCCACCTTCGTTTGGCTCTGGTCCAGCACTTTCGCGTCCGTCAATTCCTGGTTGTCTTCCAGCTTTGTCACGCGCTCCCCGAGTGACGCACCCTGCTCGCCGCTCGTCGGACCGGCAGCCACAGCCCCTAGTGCCGTATTCTCCGGCGACGCGTTCACTGGCGGCGTCGCCGAAGCATAAGCGTCGTGCGCCACTCCGGGCGTCGCCACCAATTTCGCTGTCGCGCGATTCAGCTCGTTGCGCAGCGCGCGCGCCTCCGCATGCTCTCGTTCTTCCGCCGCGCGCAGCTCACTCACCTGTGAATTCAAACTCTGCACCTGCGCCTGCAGCGCACGCACCGAATCGGCGAGCGCACGGATATCGGGCACTGAGTCCGCCGGCACAGCACCGGGTGAACCCGGGGGCGCAGCGTTTTGACATTTACCCGGCGGACAATAAAGCAGCAAAAAACTCGCGATGATCAACACCTGAATGAATACGTTTCGGCGCCCGTTGCCTGGCATGGCGGGCCTCCTTGATGATTTTGGTAGGGCCTGTCTGCTCGCCCGGTGCCACGCTACACGCTTCTGAATTTCTCAGCGTTCCTAGAATACGCGGCATTCCTTGGCGTCGCTCGTCTTCTCGCTGGCATTCCCCGCCAGAACCGCGCGGACCATGTCAGCCAGTGAAGTCGAGGAAAATGGTCTCTGAAGTATCGAACTCCGCTGATTGGAACACGTTTCATCCCCGGAGGTTGCATACTCGGCATAGCCCGTCATATGTGCCGTCTTCATGTTCGGCGGGGTCGCTTTCAGCCGCTTCACCAGCTCCGTGTTGCTCCCCCGGGCTTGGTCAATATTACGTGAATAGTTCCTTCAGGCCGCGCGGCTATCTCCGGCACCTCGGATCCATCTTTCGCCTCGAGCACCGCGTGGCCATGCGCTTTCAGAAACTGACCCACCAGCTCGCGCACCCGCGCCTCATCCTCCACCGCCAGAATGGCTGCGCTTCCGCGCGGCTGAGCTACTGCCAGCGACCGTGCCTTGAATCCGCAGGCACGCTCACTTGAATCCATCCGATTCTTTAACGCACCATGCTAGATGTCAAAACGTTCCTTCTGGAACCCTGCCGCCGGGATTGTTTAACCGATCGAACCGCGCGACGTTTGCGAGCCTGTGCAGTACTAGGCCCTCCTCAAAGTTGCAAATTTTTGACAAATTCCAGACCCGCCGGTGACACGCCTCAGCATCCTGCGGCGCTATAAGCTCAGGTCCCAGCGCTGAGCAGACCCGCAGAATACGGCGGGGAATTTCGGAAGCTGCTTCGCCGATGTTCGACGGCGCTGAGTACGACAAGGAGAAACATCATGAAGCGTGCCAACTCTCAAAAGCTCCGAATGCCGAATCTCCCATGCTCCATGGGCCGAACCAGGCTTCAACCGACGATCCAGCTCATTCTCGCGGTTTTCGTTCTTTTGTTGCCGGCGGCCGTCATCGCTCAGGACGAAGATCACCAGCCGTTCCTTCCCTCGCCGGTTCAAAGCGTCTCGACGGTCCCGGCCAATGGTGACGTAAACCCCTACGGCGTCGCTTTCGTGCCTCGCCAGTTTCCACAAGGCACGGTCAATCCCGGCGACATCCTCGTCTCGAATTTCAACGCCAAGAGCAACCTGCAAGGCACCGGAACCACGATCGTGGACATTACCGCTACTGGAACACAGTCTCTTTTCTTCCAGAGTCCCACTCCGACGGGTTTCAGCACCGCGTTGAATATTTTGCGCCGAGGATTTGTGCTGGTCGGCAACTTCCCGTCGCCGGATGGTACCTGCGGCAATGCCACGCCCGGCTCAATTCTGGTGATTAACTCGAGCGGCAAGCAAGTGGGCGCCATCGCCGATTCCTCGATCGACGGTCCCTGGGACTCAGCACTGTTCGATCGAGGGGACTCGGCGAAATTCTTCGTTGCCAACGGCTTGACCGGCACGGTTGTGCGCTTGGATCTGAATGTCAGCTCCAGCGGTGTGTCTGTAAAAAACGTAACCCAAATCGCCTCCGGATACCTGCATCAGTGCGACGCGGTCACGTTCGTGGATGCTCCTACTGGTTTGGTTTACGATGCGGACCGCGACGTCCTCTACGTCGCTTCCACTGTTGACAACGCCGTCTTTGCCGTCGCCAATGCCGGCTCCGCCGAGAAGGATCACGGCACCGGAAGGATCATTTACCAGGATTCCAAGCACCTGCACGGACCGCTCGCCATGACCATGGCGCCCAATGGCCATCTGGTAGTCAGCAACAATGACGTCATCAATCCAGACCCCACTCAGCCCAGCGAGATCGTCGAGTTCACTATTGGCGGCAGGTTCGTCAAGGAAATTTCGGTAGATCCCAATCCCGGCGGTTCATTCGGACTGGCTGTGACGAGCCGCGACGACACCGCACGCTTTGCGGCCGTGGACGACAACACCAGCACCCTGCTGATCTGGACGTTAAGTCTGCCGTAAAGAATTTGCACGGACGCCCTCGTCCTCTGTCAGCCAAGCGCGGTCTGACGGGGGGACGAGGGCGCAAATTAGTTCCGCTTCGGGTACTCACTCAATTTCGTCAGTTCGCGTTCCATAGATCCACGCATCTACACCATACGCTTTGCGACGCTGTTGCAGACCAGAACATCGGGGCATTGACGTACTGCGTCCCGAAGCCTAAGACAGAGTTGTAGTTCCCCCTTCCTTCTGCTGCGCTCGATGGCTCGGCAATAAACCCAATAATTGATGGCGGCGCTGCATACGCACGAGCCTCGCGCCGCACATAAGGATAGTTCCATGACCACACGCCAGGTTGTCGACCAATCGCTCCCGAAGCCGAACATCCTTCGCGCGGAGGACAATCCGGTCAATCACTTGTTAGCGCAAAAGCTGCTGCAGAAACTGGGTCAGCTTGTGACTGCGGCGAACAACGGCAGGGAAGCACTACAGCTGTGGGAACAGAATCAATCCCGCCAATTCGACATCATCCTCATGGATTTACAAATGCCGGAAATGGACGGGCTTCAAGCCTCGGCCCGCCTCCGCGAACAAGAACTGGCAACAGGCGCACATATTCCGATCATCGCCGTCACCGCGCACGCGATCAAGGGCGACCGCGAACGCTGTCTGGCGGCCGGAATGGACGGATATTTAACCAAGCCCATTAATCCAGGCGAGCTCGCGGCGACGATCCTGGCGGCCTTTCCTGCCGTTCTAAAACTTCCTGCCGATGCAGTGGATGCGCTCTCTGAAGCACCGAGCGACGCCGAACTGCTGGCGCGGTTCGATGGCGACGGTGAAATATTGAAAGAGCTTGCCGGGATATTTCTCCAGGAGTGCCCCAGAATGCTAGACGAAATTCGCGAGGCCCTGCGCACTCGGGACCCAAAACTTCTCAAACGAGCGGCACATACGCGAAAAGGTTCAGTAGGCAATTTCGCAATGTCGGGCCAGCGGGAAACCGCTCAGCGGTTGGAGTCTCTGGCAAAATCCGGCGAACTTTTCGGTGCCGAAGATATTTTTCACGCTCTCGAACAGCAAGTCGCGCCGTTCAATCAGATTCTCGCAAGACACGCCGCGGAACCCGCCCATCAGCCGCGCTGAATTCTCCGTCAGCCGAGGATATTCTTCGCCGCCATCAATTCCGCGTTCAAGATCGCCGCTCCGGCCGCGCCGCGAATCGTGTTGTGGCTCAGCAGCACGAATTTGTGGCCCAACACCGGGCAAGCCCGCAAGCGCCCGACGTGCGTAACCATTCCGCCGCCGCGCTCTACATCCAACCGCGGCTGCGGACGATTCGGCGCGTCGAGATAAACAATCGGCGGCTGCGGCGCGCTCGGCAGTTCCAATTTCTGCGGCTCCCCGGAAAAATCGCGAAACGCCGCCAATATCTCTTCGTGCGTCGCGCTCTTTTCGAATTCCACGGACACGCTTTCCGTGTGCCCGTTGATCACTGGGACGCGCGTGCTCGTCGCGCTCACCGTCACCGGATGCAGTTCGACTGCATCCGCAGCAAATCGCCCCAGAATTTTGCGTGTCTCCGTCTCGATCTTTTGTTCTTCGCCATCAATGAACGGAATTACATTCGCCGTGGCATCCAGCGACGCCACACCCGGATATCCCGCGCCGGATAATCCCTGCAGCGTAGTGACCAGCACGCGCTTGGGTCCGTAAGTGCGCAAAGACGCCAGCACGATCACCAAAGGCATCGCCGCGCAATTCGGGTTCGTGACGATCGCGCCGCTCCAGCCCTTGATTTTCCGCTGCAGCGGCAGCAATCCCAAATGTTCTGGATTCACTTCCGGAATCAGCAGCGGCACCAGCTCGTCCATCCGATGATTGCGCGAATTGCTGACCACGATGTGCCCAGCCTGCGCAAATTCAATTTCCGCTTCCCCCGCTATCGAAGAATCCAGCGCCGAAAATACCAGCTGAGGACCCGCGCCAGCCTTCAATGCTTCCACGGAAAGACGCGCTGTTTCCTCCGGCAATTCCGTCGGCAGGCGCCAGGTCAAATCCCCGTAGCGTTTTCCGGCGGAGCGCTCGCTAGCTGCCAGCCATGTCACCCGAAACCACGGATGACTCGCGAGCAGCGCGATGAATTGCTGGCCGACCGCGCCCGTCGCGCCCAGAATTCCCACATTAATTTTCGCGGAGCCCGGCCGCCACGCGCTCGCGCGCGCCGCTGGCTCCACTCCCGCAGTTTTAGTGGGCACTGGCAGCAACCGCCTTCTGTGTTTGTCGCTGATGATCGAGCAACGTAAGTCCCTCAAGCAAATCTTCCACCAAATCTTTCGCGTTCTCGCAGCCGGGCGACAAACGGATCAGCGTATCCGAAAGCCCCAATTCCGCGCGCGTTTCCGCAGGAATCGAGGCGTGGGTCATCGTCGCCGGGTGGCACAGCAGAGCCTTCACGCCGCCCAAACTTTCGCCCAGCGTGAAGTAACGCCGCGAGGAGCAGAACGCCACCACTTCCGCGATCGTGCCTTCTAATTCAAACGATACCATTCCCCCAAATCCGGTCATCTGTTTTTTCGCGATCTCGTGTCCAGGATGTTCCGGCAAGCCCGGGAAATAAACTTGGCGCACCAGCGGATGCCCCTTCAGCGAATTGGCGATGGCAATGGCGTTCTCTTCGTGACGCTGCATTCTCAGCTCCAGCGTTTTCAATCCGCGCAAAGTCAGCCAACAATCAAACGGTGAAGGCACGGCGCCCGTGGCGTTCTGCAAAAATTTAATCGGCTCGAAAATCGCCGGGTCCTTCGCCAGCGCCGCGCCTTGAATCGTGTCCGAGTGTCCTCCCAGATATTTCGTCACGCTATGCACCACGATGTCGGCGCCGAGCTGGAACGGCTGCTGAAAATAAGGCGTCGCGAAAGTATTGTCCACCACCACCAGCGCCGATTTCGCGTGGGCCAGCTTGCAGATGTCTACGATGTCGTAAACCAGCAGCCGCGGATTGGTCGGCGATTCGATCCACACCAGCTTGGTGCGTTCCGTGATGGCTGCTTCCAGCGCTGTTCGATCCGAGATATCGAACTGCTTGATGGTCACGCCAATTGGCTGATACACCCTATTGAGGATGCGATACGTCCCGCCGTAAACATCGTTCGGAATCACGATTTCGTCGCCCGGCCGCAGATACGCCTGCAACACGGCGTTCTCCGCCGCGAGTCCCGACGCAAACACAGCGGCGTGCTGCACGCCTTCCAGTTCGGCCAGCACCGTCTCGAGGCGCTGCCGCGTCGGATTGTTCGTGCGCGAGTAGTTGAAGCCCTTGTCCTGCCCGGGCGCGTCCTGCTCGTACGTGGATGTCTGAAAAATGGGCGCGATCAGCGAGCCGGTCTCCGGTTCCGATGGCTGCCCCGCGTGAATCGTTTTCGTTGCAAAATTCATGGTCGTGCTCCTTATCTTGTGCGCTTTCTCGTTTCTATTTCTGTTCGGCCCCGTTGTTTCATGACCCTGCTTCTTCGCCGCTCCCGCCGTTGCCCAGCTTCAATCCGCGGATGCCGCCGCGCTCGATTCCCGCGGCGCGCGCGCGGTCTCCATTGCAAAATGTGAAATTCGGCTGCACGACGCCTTTTCGTCCACGCTGCGAATCACAAGTGGCATCCTCGCGCGCGCAGCCGCCTCAATCGCGCGGCGCTGCAGCAGATCGCACCCCTCGGCCGCCAGTTGCAGAGCATGTTCGAAAGTCAAGTGCGGTATGTGACGGGCGGAGGAATCGCGGTGGGGATCGGCGGTGAAATAACCCGGAACGTCTTTAATCAATTCGCAGCGACAGGCTCGCAAGCCCTCGGCCAGCAGCACCGCCGTCAGATCCGAGCCGCCACGGCCCAGCGATACGATCGTGTTTGCGGAGTTCGCCGCAAGAAATCCCGGCACTACAGCGACCGGAAATTTTGCCAGCACGCTGCGAAGCCGTCCCGCATGCAAATGGATTCGCCCTACTTCGATTTCGGTTTCTGGAACCGTCAGGCCTGCTTCGTGGATGTTCAGGGGCGCAGCCGCAACCCCCAGCCCCTGCAGATGGAGCGTAAGCAGCGCCACCGAACGAATCTCGCCCGTCGACCACAGCAAGTCCAGCGCCGCGCGCGCCGGCTCGCGCACAATCTTTCGCGCGCCGCGCTCCAGCCGGTCCGTGGTTCCTTCTTGCGCGGAAACCACTACCACCAGCCGCTCGTGCGGTGCGCTCCGCAGCGTGTGCCGTACAAAAGTCGCGGCGCGGCGATACGCCTTGGCGCTCGTCAAGATCGAGCCGCCGACCTTGATAACCGCTATGGACTCTTCCGCTGCGGTTCTCTGCGACATCCAACTCCTCCCAACCTCGCGGAATGCGCTCCGCCGCCGCGTCACGGTCTGGTTTAGGGCCCTTAAGAAAAACTTATAGAAATAGGCCCAGCCCAGCGCTCCATGCGCTGCAATAAACATTGCGAGCATTCGCTTTTGCGAATGCAGGCTTTAATTCGACTTCAGCTTGGGAGTTGAATCTTCAACGACCGGTGGCCGGTCTATCGAGGATCTTATCTCTCCCCACTGGGCAGGAATTAGCACCTTGGCAGTTGCACCAGGTTGCTGTGGCGTCGCAGGGC